>WLWD01002136.1_pt1 | contig 59676 bp, 36 predicted proteins | sample 6712731 | NCBI WGS metagenome assembly WLWD01 (sample SAMN12718690, study PRJNA576275) | sponge metagenome | isolation source: marine sponge | host: Mycale hentscheli | place: New Zealand: South Island, Marlborough, Capsize Point | collected 2014-11-01 | reverse complement strand
AATAATTGGATTTTGGTTGCTAGGGATTACAAACTTTTTTCTTGGTGTTTGTAGAGCTCCAACTAAGGGTGGATCCTAAAGAGTACTGCTAATGAACTAACTAAATAAAAAGAATGGGCCTTGGGAGCCTGTTTCGTTCAAGTTACGAGCTCCTCAGCCTCAAGTATATAATCCACAACTCCTTCGCGGGTGCCGTCGCTGACGAGCCCATTCTTCGTATACTGCTACATTTGTTGATTGTCTTCAAAACATTCATTGTACTTTTTCTCAATTCTGCTTTGTTTTGTCTAGTTTATTGTGCTCATTTGAACCTCGCGGCAGCGCGCCCGAATTTTTTTCTTTCAAAAAAAATTGCAAAGAAAATTTTGTAGCTAAGGTCATAGTCAGCCTGTGTACGAAATTTGGAGTCATTTCTACGCATAGTTTCTGAGAAGTAACACAAAATAGACTCCAGGACTAAAAATTAGTCAACGCGATCTTTTGGCAGAGACTTGATTGCATTCAAACCACACCCACAACAGATTCAATTGATTCCCGCGGGAAAGTGAGTTCCAGGTGCTCTCTAACTTTCGGGCGCCTACCGGTTAGCAAACCAGTTTTCTGGCCGCCTCTCCTTCTCGATGATAAGCCCTACTGAAACGAGTGTGAGGAGATTATTGTAGTCTTGTTAATAGTGTTTTTCTCGGCATGGTCAGGTAAGGGAAGCCTTTATCAAGCTAGCTAGATGCATATTCAGTGTGTGTATGTACCTATAATAGATTAGTGAACCATTTTTTCTGCTGGAAAACTCTACAGTTTCAGTTTATGTACAGTTTTCTGTACAGCTTATCACTTCATTTGTTTATTCATTAGCTAGCTACATCCCAAAATATTCATCTATTTAGCTGGCTATTTCAAAATATTTTTTATATAAAATAAGTATCATTATATTATAATATTCATAAAAATTATCACTGGTCATCACAATACTGTAAAATAAAAAAGTAATGAGTGATATACAGGAATTATGCACAAGAATAAAAAATTAAAATAATGGAGTCATTAGTGAGGTATTATTTACCTGTCAAAGCTTGGAGACAATCTGGGAGCCAGTGTCTGCTCTAGGGAGAAACAATACTGACAAAGTAAGCCAAGAAATACAATATCAAACAGCTGCGCTCTTTACAACTTATAGCGGGGGCGGGGCCTCGGTTAGTTTTATCAATTGGTGGGCGGGAAGCTTTGAATTACCCGCGCAAGCTAAGTTAGCGGTCGTTTTTGTCGGATTTTTGTGGTTATTTGTGGTGTGTGTGGGTGCGCGCGCGTTGCTATGTCCCAGCACCTTTAAAACAGTAGTGAAAAAATGTTGGCTTAAAAAACTGGCCGTTAGCTTGGCTAATGGATAATAATGTTCAAGGTCAATAAAAATGATAATGTAATGTGGTGAATGTTGTTAAACTGCTGGGATAACCACACTAGGATGTGGTTACAAAAAGATAAACAAACAATAGGTAATATTGGGGCTAAACTCCTAAGCAAAGTTACATTAGCAATGGAAAGAAAAGTGTGAACAATGTCATAATTATAGTGAGTTAATTTTTGACGAAAGCATTGCTATTTAATCAATATCTCTATATATATATATATATATATATATATATATATATAATATATATATATATATATATACATGCAGTATCCAATTGACGAGTATGGCCAGAATAAGCATTCAGGTTCAAGTTTAGGTTACTGTAGGTTAGAATATTCCGCATGTGCATGATCATACTTAAGTAGGCTAGATGACAAAATACCCATAATAGTGAGCCTTTTGCTTTTCATGGGGAAGTAACAACCTCAAGTAGTAACCTCAGTAACCTGACTATCCAAAGAAGACCCACAAGGTCACTGGTGATCCCATGCGTGGTTGGTCTGTAGGGAATTAATTTTTTTTTGTGTGCAGTGGAATAGAATCTAGACTGGAAAGGTCGCTCTAGCTACTGATATGATTAGAAATTGGAATTGGAAATGAAGAAAATAAGATATGATGTCTAAAAGTTAGTTCTTAAAACCAGATGAGAAAAAGCAGTTGCTATAAAGGTTACCTTTTGTCTTGTTGCTTGCACTTTAGATTCAATTATTTGCTTACAACAAAGTAAATAATGCCTCTAGTTATATAACTGTAAGTTGAAGAAGACTATATTATAAAACTTTGCTGCCTCATATAAGATGGTGTCCTAGAGAATGCATGGTTTTTGTTTGACAAACATTGGACAGTCAGAAAAATAAAACATTATTGCACTTTTTATGACACTGGTTTGATATTATGGTATCAGTTAGCTTGCATTCTCAATTTACTGTACAAACTTTCATAGCATTATTTTTGCAATTAATTCATATTCATAACATTGGAATGATATTCATGATAGCATTGATCACTTCTTAATAAGGCGTTTGTTCACAGCTCATGAGATTAGCAACAATCCATTGCTTCTTGTTTTTGTTTCGCAACATTTTTCTTTACATATTTAGCTATCCTGATTAAATCATAACTAAGTCCTTACAGTACACCACTTCAACAAATTTACCTGTTAAATGGTAAACTGAGTTAAAGCCAATGCCAAATTTTCCGACTTTGAACGGGTCGTCTGCCTTGATGCTACGCTGCAGATGTTGTATTCCTTTCCAGTCTTCTTCTGTAAAGACAGCATCATTAGCTGATATAAGAGCTGGTCCCTGATAGGCTTCCAACGCTGGAGCCTCCAAGTTCGAAGTGCCATGACGCCTGCTGTCAACAAAGAACTGCACAATGGAAGCTCCTGCATCATCTGCGTTCTGTATTAGCTCCTATATTCCCAACAAATGTTACCAGGAGATACTCTGACGTTCTTTTACATGCCACAATACAGTTATATACAACTAACCTTAAATATTTGCCCATCAGGATATTCGTCCAGGATATGCTTAATCATGTCTGACAAGGGTGGTTTAGCCAGATTAAACTCCCCACGCTGCGGGGTAGCCATATCGAGCTAACTCTGACTAGACTACCGCGCTGAACTAATTGCAGCCTCTGCGCGCCGCGAGGCCAGATAATAGGAAGCCAATTCCATTTAATGGGCGTGATTGTAGGTGAGGCTAATCATATTCGGTACCGTCGACAAATCATCAGTAAGGTAAAGAGGTAAAAATTTAGTCTGGCGTCTCCGACCCTTTACCTTCTTTATATAAGGTAAAGGGACGGCGACGCCAGACTAGACAGAATTATTATGCTTGGCGTTGAATAAGTTATAGTTAAAGCATGAGCGCTTAGTTTCTAGTCGATTTATTGCACGACAGCCCGAGGGCCGTAGGCCCGAGGACTGAGTGCGATAAATGTACTAGGCACTAAGCGCTCATGCTTTAACTAGTTTAAATACCGGGCAAGTGTTATTGCACACTTGCCAAGTTATTACACCTGACAACAATATAGCAACGGTATTTAAGTGAAAGTTAGAGGTTCAAGGGGTAGTCTAACAGTCTGGTCCCGAATTGCCCTCACCCCCACTATTCCTTTTCCTCTGCAGTTAATGATAGTTGTTGGTCACTGACTGATCATGTACTTACACACACTCACACACAAATAAAAAAATGACTTGGTATCCTATATAGTTTCATGCATGCTCAGGCCTTATAAGACAGATTCATTAGCAACTTTGTTTCAGTACATTATAATAGGTACACCCTTATATTAAGTTAGTACTAGTAATAATAATATAATAATAATAATAATAATAATAATAAATTGATGGGTTATTACTTATTCATATATTATTATCAGTTCTATGCATTAAGTTCGACTCCAAAAGGCAAAGAATTGCATGAAACTTTGAAAACATAATGGAATTGGGTATGGACACAGTACATGTCCTAAAACCTGGTCTGTGTACTCGGTGGGAAAGTAGTAGTCAGTCCACAATTTGTGCAACAACCATGCAAAGTTAGTTGTTTCATTTACCTCATTTACCGCCTCTTACAATGCAAGACTTCCTGCATTAAGAACAGACTTTTACTTGAAGTGTATTAATTTATTTATACTTTTTTCCAACATATTTAATCAAAAAATATTTCACACCAAGAAATATGACTAAACTCTTGAATAATGGCTGTAAAAATAGTTTGCTGATATAAAATTACAGTGACACTCACACACACACACACAAAAAAAAAATATATATATATATATATATAGGCTCTGAAATATACAATTACTCAAATCATTCCTGATTGTTTGGTAATGTTATAACCACACGGAAATTCTCAACTGTTAAAGTATGCCCTCCCCCACCCCCTGCATTCCTCATGAACTTGTAGTAGTCCCCAGGCTGGGCTAAGTCTACTATGGGGTCATTACTCACTACCACCTCTGCTGAAGCTTTCTTGTGTCCAGCAATGCCAAACAGATGTCTCTTCTCAGCTATTTCTTCCTCATTTCTGTTTACTTTCCTGATTAGTTTAACAAATATCTCTCCCTTTCTGTTTCCCCAACCCTGATCATTCCAAGTCAAAGAGACTTTGAATAGCTTGACAGAGCTTGAAAGTGGAGGGCTGTCAAAGTAATTTTCAGGAGCCCAGTGTCCACGACCTGGACCATTTATGTGAAAGTCCTTCCCACGTATCACTAGATATCTAGGAAGCATCCCACGTAGAAAACTGCAAGTCCTAGAAAGTCTTGCTATATCATCCTCACATAGATATTCCGCAATCTTTTCAACCACGAGCAATGGTAACGCTTCCATACTAAAGCAACAGACAGAACGGGTATAAATCGTCAATGATTGTTCCAGGCTGGAATCTTTAATTTCCGTAAAGAATTATAGTCCGTAATCTACGGTTATTCCATTGCTGCCGTGCGTGCCACGTCTGTAAAAGTTTGCTGAGAAAAATAAAATTGAGGCTAGAGAGTTGTTTGTTGTTATTGTTGTTTTGTATGGGAGGTGATTAGTGCCAAAATTGACGTTACAATTTTACGGTGGGTGGGGTTCCTAATTAGGAAAATACACGGGGGTTTTTAGGGTAGACAAGTCAGCGGGAGTGTAGGGGCATTTTCACCCGGTGGATACGGTAATCTGGAGTGGAGGGGTGTCCACCAGTGGGTACAGAAATCGAAGTTTTCACCGTATCATCTGGAGTGGAGGGGTGTGTCCACCGGTGACAGAAAGAAATCTGAAATTGAGGGGCGTGTCAACGGGGTGGTTGTAGCATGCAACTTGTGTTAACGCGCGCGCAACAGCACCTGGCAAAAAGAAGACCATGTCAGCTTCAAGGTCATTGCGAGAGGTTGCAAATACTGTGCAAATACAAATACATGCTGCTGCAGATGCGTTGGAAAACCAAGGATTGGTACTACCCTAGGTCTGACTATAACAAGAGGTAAATATTTGTCTAATTTGCTAGGTGTGAGACCTCAAGATATGGAACTGCAGAATTCTATTCAGCAACCATCCACTACTGGTTGTCTGTCTAGGTCTTTCTCTTCTCAACCACCTGTATATAGGCAACAAACCAGTTGCTCAGCTAGATCTGTGACACCCCAGTGCACTTTGCACTTGGACAGCCACTTCATGAGCAGTCTACTACTCCTTGTTTGTCTAGGTCTGTCACACCTCAGTCAACTATGCAGCAATCTGTTTCCAGTCCACAAGCCAAATTAACAAGACAGTCTACACTTCAAAACTAATGTGTAGAATGCCAGCGAAAGCAACCATATTCTAACCATTTTCATGGATGTAGTAGTACGAAGTCAAAAAAAAATTATCTCCTGCATTTGACTGGAAAAGTATAGAGTAAGTGGAGAGCAGTACCTGTTCCTGATTCAGAGTCACATTTAGTAATGGCTTCAGTTCGCCACTCTCAACGACTTTCTGTACCTCCAGCTACTCAGATTCTTGCTAAAAAAGATGGGACTGTAGTTTGTGCCCACTGCACTTGCATGGCTGGGCTTGGAGAGGCATGTTCGCATGTTGCTGTCCTTTTATTTACCTTGGAAGCAAATACACGGTTTAAAAGAGGGCAGTCATGCACTTCAATGCCACGTTCATGGCTTCCTCCATCGAATGTTGAATATGCTGAAATAGCAAGCATTGATTTTATGACTCCAACACTAAGGTGGAAGAAGAGTGAAAATGAGGTTGCCAGTAATGCTACTAGCAATGATAAGGAATCTAACTCCATTCAGTGTCCATCTGCTGAAGAACTGGAATCTTTTTATAAAAGCTTAGCCAGCAAGGGAAAACATGCTATTCTATCATTAGTTCCAAACTATTGTGAGTCCTATAAGCCTCTTTAAATCAAAGGAACCCTTCCAGTATCATTGGAATGTCTATGTAATATAGAAAACATGGCATTACCATTCAATTTGTTATTGAAAAAGTGTGAAAAAATATATGATGAATGTGAACTAGCACGAGATTTGGTGAAAAATGTAGAATTATATATATACCAAAGACCAAAAAAATCAATCTAAATTTTGGTTTCAGCAAAGAGCTGGGCGCATAACAGCATCACAATTGAAAGCTGCCCAACCAGCTAAATCTCATGTAAAAGCTAATTGTTATCCTGAAACCACTAAATATTTTTCCAAGGCTACTTGCTATGGGTGTGAGCATGAACAGATTACTTATGATGCATACAAAAAGAAGGCAGTAAGTAAACATTTGAACTTCTCACTTTCAAAAAGCGGATTAGTACTTGACCCAAATTATCCATTTTTAGGTGCATCACCGGATGGTACAATTAAATGTGCTGTTGGAGTTCTGGAATCAAGTGCCCTTATTTATGTCAAAGTGAATCTTTTCTTCTTTAAGGCAAGTGAGTCAGAATTTTTTCTTAACGACATAGGTGGGTTACTCTTCCTAGATGTATATCATAGCTATTATTTCCAAGTTCAGGCTCAAATTAAAATTTGTTCTGCATCATACTTGGCAAGAGCAGGATTTATTTGTGCAGAGAATATACTTGGACGAACCATTTATAACTTATGCCTTTATGAAGGCTAATGAGCTCATCAAGATCGGAATTCTTTCTGAACTTGTTGGAAAGTGGTTCTCTACAGAACAAAACATTTTGCTCTGATGTCACCACACCTGTGGAATGGGATGATAAAAGAAATCAGCTATGCTACTGCAGAAAAGGTGAATTTAGTAAGATGATTTTTTGTGAAAATGATATCTGTCTGTGAACTCGTGGACTGTTGCAGGGACAACCGAGTCATTGTTTTGGTTACATTGTTGCACCTCATTAATGTTTCCATAGCTACCATTCATCTATTAATGGATGTTAATGAAATGTGCGGGGACCATTAGACATTTTGTAGGGAGTCATGGGAAGCCAGCAGGAAGAGCAGTGAAAGTGTCATATCTTATGTACTATCGACGCAGGAGAAGTTGAAAGGAATGGCTGAGCTAGTCCAAGAGAATCTCAGCAAGGCTCAGGGCAAGCAGAAGCGCTGGTATGATCGAAATGCCAGAATTACAAAATTTGAGCCAGGAGACCCACTGGTCTTACTCCCTACATCCTCAAGTAAACTTCTGGCACAATGGCAGGAGCCATATCAGGTGGTAAGGCGCACAGGAAAAGTTAATTTACCTGGTGGACATGCACGACCACAGGAAGAGGAGAAGAGTGTTCCATGTCAACATGTTAAAGGAGTTCAAAGTTCGCCAAAAAATTAGTTCTAACTACCAGGTAGAAACGACAGCAGAGGTGCAAGGAGTAGAGGAGGACATTGTGTTTTGGAAAGACGGTGAACCTAGCGATCAACCCACAATTAGTGATCATCTGAAAGCAGATCAGAAGGAACAGCTCAACACTGAGTTTGCCCAGGTGTTTCAGAATCAGCCAGGCTGTACACCACTAGTTCAACACAAGATTGAGACTGGTGTGGTGGTACAACCCCCACATTCTTCACACAACTCTCCTTTCCCGCACGCACTGTTCATCCGTAAACATTATCATTGTATCCCTTTCATTTCATGCGAACACTCCAATTTCCTTTATCACGCACACCCTCTCGTCATCTTCGAGCTTGTTCCACGATCACCCTTTGCGCATGCCCAGCGGGTTCCTTATATTATGGCCTGCTGAACTGCGCCCCTTTTAGTTGTGTCTCGTGCTCGTCTATCATAAGCCCAATCCTTAACCTAATCTTTTCAACTTGAACTTTGGAGATTAGGAGGTTTGAAACCCTCGGGAATAGCTGAAGTGCGACGAGTACGCAACACTGGTGGCAGCTCCAAACTTGATCCGACCGCCATCCTACCACAACTGGAGCAGCACATCCCGTGAGGCTACCTCCATACAGGCTAACCTCAAGCTTATCATGCAGAAGTGGAGCAGGAGTTGCAGGAAATGCTAGCTCAGGATATCATTGAAACATCTCACAGTGAATGGGTGGCACCGATATTGTTAGTGAATAAAAAGGATGGAGGTTTGCGGCTTTGTGTTGACTATCGCCGGCTGAATGGGGTGTCAGTCTCAGATGCTTATCCTATGCCCAGAATAGAGGACATGATTGATCAGTTGGGTGAGGCATCCTTCATCACAACTATAGATCTGACCCGGGGCTATAGGCAGGTGCCAGTGGCAGAGGCCAGTGGCAGAGGCTGACAGAGTCAAGACGGCATTCATCACTCCATTTGGATTATATCAGTTTAAACGGATGCCATTTGGCCTGCAGGGGGCGCCAGCCACATCCCAAAGATTGATGGACCGGCTAGTTCATGGTCTGAATGACTTTTCAGCTGCTTGATTTTTAGCACTTCATGGAAGGACCATCTCCAGCATTTACGACAAGTGTTGCACCGGCTGAAAGATGCTGAATTGACAGCCAAACCCAAGAAATGTCAGTTGGCAATGAAGACCTGCAGTTATTTAGGCCACATTGTTGGCAGTGGAGTGGTCAGGCCAGCATTGGACAAAGTACAGGCAGTGCAAGAATTCGCTATTCCTCAGACCAAGACAGATGTTCGGGCCTTTCTGGGCCTTACCGGGTATTATAGGAAGTTCATACCCAATTATGCTACTATTGCACTTACTCTTACTGACCTGACAAGAAAGACAGCCCCAAATCAAGTTCGATGGGACTCTCACTGTGAAGCGGCCTTCTGCAAGCTAAAGGAGTTGTTGTGCTCCTCACCAGTTCTACAGAGCCCAGACTTCTCACGACAGTTCATCCTGCAGACTTGATGCCTCAAATAGAGGAGTACTAACCCAGATGGATGACGACGGGTTTGAACATCCTGTGAGCTATTATAGCCGGAAACGTCTCCCTCGAGAACAGAGGTACTCAATGGTTGAGAAGGAGTTATTGGCCATAAAGTAAGCCACTAATGCATATCGAGTGTATTTATTGGGTCGTCACTTCACCATAGTGACTGACCATCGGCTCTGGAGTGGCTCGATCGACTACAAGAGAACAATGCCAGGTTAACACGTTGGAGTTTATCTCTTCAGCCATACAACTTCCAAGTCTGCCATCATCCAGGCAAAGACAATGGAAATGCGGATGCTTTATCAAGAATCGCGTCAAACTAGTTGTCGTAAAAGAAGGGGGGAGGAGTGTGAACTCATGGACAGTTGCAGGGACAACCGAGTCATTGTTTTGGTTACATTGTTGCACCTCATTAATGTTTCCATAGCTAACATTCATTAATTAATGGATGTTATTCTCGTTGTTGTGCATGTAGTTGTCTTGTTTTGCTGATGATATTCAATCTATCTAAAGTCTAGAAAAGTTCAGTTACTCTTTTATCAGCTCTCAGTTGGGGTAGCTAGGGCTAGCCAACCGCTCTTTATCGTTGAGTAGCTAGCTATATCATTCCTCGGAGTGACACTGTCCAATTCAATGGTTCCCCACATCATGTCTAAAAATCCAACGTGTACCCAAGGGCAAGTGATTTTGTCCTTCTTGTCACAGGATAAAGAAGACAAGGAAGACAAAGAAGTAGATCAGACATTACAATAATCATGTTACTTGCGTATGATCTCTGAACAATTAAGACCTGCACTGCCTCTGTCAGCCAAAATGAGATTCCCAGGTGAGAGCTTGTCTATCAGACCTCTATTTTCAGTTAAATGAACACCCCATCCTTTGGAAATGAATGTCACAACCCCTTATGGAGCAATTCTTATCAAAAACTTGACAGTATTGTGATGTTTATAGTTTGACAGTGTCTGTGCTCTGGCTTTTGACACTTGTAGGACGTTCAATGAACACTTCAAAGCAGTCAATTATTGTAACACACTTACTGAAATTTTTTCTAAAAGAAACAGGCATTGTTTCCATAATCTCATTCCTCTCTGGCCATCTCACAAGTGGATTTAATCAAATATATAAAATATGGTCAATCACTTTCTTCACATATCGTAATATTGTTGTTTGATCGACCTGAAAACGATATGCTAAATCTTGATCACCTAGACCAAGACGAATTTCATCAACTCAGCACACAACTGCTGAAACAAAGTGAGTCTGGACCTACTCTCTGGAGGGTTTGGATAAACAAGTTGAAAAATACTTTGATCGACCTGAAAACGATACACTAAATCTGAGACAGAAGAAAACAGAAAGAGAAGTAAAGGGAAAAGAAAAAAAGCTACCCACATGGAGCCACACATTCGTATGTTTATCAGGAATTTCCTAGGAAGTTATTCCTGATAGTCAGGATTGAGCAAAGTTACAATTCAAATTGCAGGTTTGGCTGAAAAGCAAATTACTTTAAGTGTGCATGCAGATGCACAAGATATTTCTTAAAATCTGTGTGAGCATTTCCCAAAATTGTCCAGTAATGGTGGTTTAGAACTACTGCGGGTACCTGAAGGTGGAGAGAAGATGCTGGATGTTATAGCATCTCCACAATATCTTATCTGAAGGCAGTTGTCCACCATGCCAAAATTTACGTGCGTCCATTTCAGAAAGACTTATCACTGGATCCAATTCAACTGGAAGTAAGTAAATGAAAGTTGTTAGCTGTAGATTAGTATTTATTTAGAATGCACAATTATAGGGGGAGTACAAGAAGAGTGTCATACATGTGGGAGAATGATTTCTATGTCATTTCTTCGAGAGCATTTGACTTCTTGTAAACGGTATGTTAAAAAAAATGATTAAATTTTTTTATTAATGACGAATTATACCAAAAAGGCACTAGATTTCTGAAACTTCAGCTGCTGGTGGATTAGCATCAGTTCCTGCAGTAGAAACTCTTCCAATTGTTGAATATGACGGCTCTTCCTCAGATTCTTTCATTATTAGTGAAGGTAGATCTATGGAACAAGTATCACCTTCAGCAGTACAACCAGAATCACCCAAGATTGAAGAAGCACCTGAACAACTCAGTAGAGATCAATCCCATAATGACATAGACAATACAGCCTCACATGAAAAATAAGAAAGTCTATGGGATTGTGGCGTAGGTGTAGAAATATCTACTTCTCCATTGTAAGTAACCCATGAATAAAACTTACATTCGCATTGTGTATGAAGAATAAAACTAAAGCAGTATTTTCAACTTGTATAAAAGTATTGCTGATATTGTCAAGAAGCTACAAAAAGAATTCTTAACAAGCTCTGAGTTTGAGATGGTGGTAGGGAGAGACTCTTTTGAAGAATACATTCAAAAGAGTGGAGAAGTCAACTTTTGACCCAAAGAAGAAACTGACGGTGAGTTTGTTAATTTTAATGGGTTGCTTTAAACATAATGCAGTTAATTTGCAGGTATGTTCATTTGGAATTGTAATTATATACTCATACTGCACCATGATTAGATTGTGTCCTTAAATAAACTGTGCACCTTATTTACTCTGAGTGTAAAAAGCTCTTGAATATATCGTATATGCATAAAATGAGCAGCCCACATGACAAATTGTTGCATTGAAATGTCTAATTTTAACCATATTATTATTTCATATACAAATGCGGCGAATGCAGTCACTATTTTGCCCTACTCTACACAGAAACTGTGATGCCCTGAGGTGAAGAATTCCTTGGTTCAAGTCCTACTGAATTTTTTTATTCAGGAATGCAAAAAAGGTAGACAATACCCTCAATTGTCGTTGCAGAATTTGATAACTTAAAAATAAAAGGCCACATGTGGTCTATTCCAGGAAATACGAAAACATTTATACTGTGTATTAATAGTTGTGTTGCAAGCAAGGTCTAAAATGTTAGCTTATACTATTTTCTGAATATCAATACTGTACTCTCTATCTATACTTATAAATATGTGTGAATGTGCATGTAGAATTATGATTATTTCAAAATTGGAGTACTTTCAGCTATGGCATTAGTACATAGAGGTGGAGGTTTCAACGTATTTTGCTCCACAATTTATAATTTTATGAGTGGTGCCAAAACGATTGATTTAATACCCGTCATTGAAGAAGTTCCAGACCCAGCCACTAGAGAGAAGTTACAGCAGGTGAGCTATTATGTATATTGTACTATTATGGTTGTTACTATTACTATTGTGTGATCATTGCACAAAGGGCGAGTGAGCTTGTCAAAACTGTCGGTCAGACATATGATTGCCCATAAATAAGACATATCCTTACTAAAGATGTACATGTATATTGAACACAAACAATAGCTAGCAGCATTGTACTAGAAAATAAGCAAGCTTTACATAACTGCTCAACCGTGCATAATTAATAGTTAGCTAGCTGCAATCAACAAGATCAAGACAAATGGAAATACTAAATATACTATTTTACTTCTTACCAGAAGATATGAAGCCCACTCAGTACTCCTGTGTGACTCACCTCATTTCCATGGCAAAGAATTTTGTTTTCCCCCATAGTAAATTTAGGCTTATAGTTTTTCAGAAAAAGAGAGTGAAACTCGGGGCCAATGCTTTTCTGTATGGGTGACGTACTTTACCATACAACTAGCTAGCACTTGAATGGTAAATATTTAGCGGGCAGTACCTTTGCCATAGCGTAGACTGTTGGAGGAGCCAGGCGGTTGGAAAGAGGTCTGCTGCATAAGACTGTAACAGTATGTTATACATTTGTAATGTGACATTAGCTTAACCTTTAAAACACTTTTACCCAAGCTTGTAGCTAGCTAGCTACTATGTCTATAGCTGCATCACATATAGTTAATTTGGTCAGTTTCACTGAAACAGAGCTGACCAGCTTCATCATCAAGGTAATAATTATGGCATTGTATTTGTTGTTGTTATTTATTGTTTTTCAGTGTGAGTGGATATTTACTTTATTTGCCAGAGTGGAGTTTTGTATTCAGTGATTTTTTAACAGAGCTAGACTTCTGAACAACTTGCCAAATCACTTTGTCCAAAAATGGTAGCTACTACTAACTAAAGATTATAGACTGAAATTAGATCACTAAAAGAAAAAAAATCAACATAATATTATTCTGCATTGTCTTGATATTCAATTGAATGAAACAATACATTAATATAAAGCGTAGAAAATATAAACCAACTAAACATTTCCGTTCATTTCTTCATGTTTTTCTTCTGTCTTGATTCTGCATTATCTTGATATTCAATTAAATGAAACTGAATACAAAACAAAAATATAAACCATAACATATGATATTTTCTATTGATCTCGAAGACAGCTGTTTACCAGGTTATAAAACGACGCACAGGTAGAGAAATCGACAAAGTAAGTCCCTTTAATGTGCCAGAATTTTTGTTTTCAGCTTGGTTCTCCAGAAACAGCCAGTCTAATCACTAGACTTGTGATCATTACCAGTGACACACCCTTCTAAGGTCACATGCTTCCTTGGTTAGTCTTCACTCAGGCACTGTCTGGTAAGTGTTCGATGCACTAAGGCATGAGCTAACTTTAATCATACTAGCTAACTAGCGCTGAGGGTTTGCACTTCAGTGCTCTAGTTATTATTGTTATTTAATTTTTCACTATCACATTTATTCTATAGTTTTTATTTTTATTGTAATCGTCACTATATGTTCTGCTGTTATTGATATTGTTATCATCATAATCACATAATAATAATAATAATTATTATTATTATTATTATTATTATTATTGCTATAATTGTTGTAATTGTTGCTGTTGTTATTGTTGTTGTTGTTGTTGTTGTCCTTTATTTTTTATTATTATTTTTACCACGCAGATAGAGAGTTGTGGTGATGCCAACTTGTTGCAGAAGTGGTTTATGGACAACATTGACCTTTTGGTGGATGGAGGTTTAAATAAACCTGTCTCTAAATGTGGACTAGATGACAGAGTCACCATAGTACAATCAGCATGCTTGCAAATGGTTATATTGAACACATTGGCTGAACTTCATCAGTATATGAATGGCTTGGCAAGTGTGGGTGTTAGAGAAGCTATTCAAAACAATTCTTCTCTCCTTAAATCATTTTTTTTGTTGAACAAACAAGACAGAGTTAACTGCAGGTACACATCCAGGGTTTCATTTAGGAATTTTTCCCATAGGGAGGGGGGGGGGGGGGGTGGTAGGGAAGATGGAGGAGTAAAGGGGTTGTCACATAGAATGTGCCGTAGTTACAATTTGAGATTTACACCTACAGTACATCTTCTATAGCAATAAGTTATCTTCAGTGCTACTATTCCTTTCGTAGAAATAAACCAACAAAGACATTGATTGTTTTGTTTGTTTGTTTGTGTGTGGTGTGTCTGGGGAAGGGGGGGGGGGGGGAAGTTGGGTATTATATATGGGGAGAAGCTTCACCTACGTCCACTTTTCTTTGATGAAACCCTGACATCTTGTTTTATCAAGTTGTAACTTAACATTCTTAGATTATGTAAGGAAATTGTTCACTGAAGTGAAGTATTCTAGCAAGGGATCAAATGAAAGAATGAAGGAAGAGGCAGTGTTTATGTATTTTTATGACTACATGGAAGATATTGAAGGTTAGCAAATACAAGACTTGTATCTCTATTATGAAAATGATAAATATGCAATATAATATAGTGTCTGCACGTACTCATGAAGTTGAGAGTGATCAAGAAGATGCTGTTTGGAAGTGTACTGAAGCATTTAAAATTATTGCTAGCTTTCTTTGCCATTTGTTGTTGTTGTTTTGTAGACAAAGATGACAAAGCTTCATTAGATATGATACTTTCCTTTTTCACTGGTGCAGACAGTGTTCCACCATTAGGATACAGAAATGTTCTTTCATTTAATCATATGAGCTTATATCCCACTGCATCAACATGTGCTGTTGAGCTGACACTCCCCACTAGACATCAAGATTATAACAATTTAAATGTCATTTGGACAGTGCATTTACTACGCTTGGGGGGTTTGGACTGTATTAAGTTAAGGGCTTCATTTTTATATTCACAATAGCACTCACTAATGATTATTGTTTACAATTACATCAGGAACATGTTCCTAAACTCTAATGTATATTATGTCTACACCGAAGTTATCACTTAGTGCAGTGGGTGAAATGATTGATTGAAGTTCTTCTTCTTCTTGCAGCATAGGGTTATTTACTTCAGGGATATCTACAATATTGTCATCTTCAGAAATAGGGCCATTCCAGTCTCTGCCAAAATTGTTATCACCATGTTCCTGCATAGAGCAAATAAACATTAATGATTTAAAATGAATGCATTCCAGACAGAAATGCCTTTAGTACCACATCAGTAATGAATAAGTGGCAAATTACAGAACAGTTTGGCACACATTAAGGAACTTGCTATTTTATTTACTGTTCTTGCAATTTCTTTGAAATTAACTGATTAAGCTCAAATTATGCTCAACCTTTTCATTACCATAATGATGTAGTATCTGTTGTCGCCGAGGCAATATCTCTTAGTTTATAAAGTTTTATTAAAGAGCTCATACAACAGATATACAACAGACAGGGTGCTGACAGACTGACAAAAACAAGTATTAAACTGATATAAGAATGATGACATGCCATTGACACAAAACCAAAGTATACATAGGGGTGGAGCACAAATAAGACATAGACACAACAATGGTAATATCAAAGAAATCCAAATAGTCTGTGGCAAGATGCCACAAATGGTGATTGTGAAGAACTAAAGTACATGTGTGAAATTAAGTTAACTTTTGTGTGAAATAGTAGCAATCGTTCGACCCAGGTTGTATGGCTGGGCCAAATCAGATAAAGTGTCCAAACTGGAAAGCTGGCCAGAACTGGTAAGATAAACTTCGAAGGACCAGATCTTTCAACTCAATGTGCAATCATTAATCACTATGACAGAAGCTTCCACCAGCATCATTAAATTCAAGTGGAAAAATATAATTAAAATTTAAGCCACAGCAACACAGCAGCTACAAGCTCAGTCCTGCTCAGCTTGCCTGGACAGCAATATTAAAAAGAAAAAAATTCTTAAAATTTCATGGTGATTTCTTGAAGCACAAGGTGACAGTAGAATAAAGTTTGGTTCCCATTTTAGAAACAAATAACAAATTTCCCACTATGCATGCATACTCCAATAAAAGAAATTGTAACCATGATTTGAAGTGTACTTTTTTGTAGTAAAACATAAATGGCAAGGTTGTAGACAAAGGGGTACTTGGGAGTGTATAGCAGTAGCACCCCCAAAAGTTTCAGGTTCAAAGTTACTTGTAAGTGTCAATACACAATTGTAGTGAGTGTGAATAGCTAGAGTACATTTTAGCACCCCCACAATATTTCTTGTGTCTATATAATTATAGTCTTGACTTGAAAATTCCAATCCGGCTCATGTGCTTGAAATATAAAGTTTACCTATCGGTAAAGCAGCAAGCTTAATACCACAGTATACATATTTTTGACTAACTAAAATGTTGGCACATTTCCCTCATATTAACTCTGTGGCAAAAGTCCTGCTCCAAGCTAGTTCTGTGTCTGTTGTTGGCAATATATTTTTGATTGTACAAAAGCTAGCTGCATCTCCAGTAGTTTTTATCCATCTAAAGTCAATTATTGCAAATTTTGGTAAACACCTTATAAGATATTTGTAGAAGTCAGTTATTAGGAAATAAGACTTCAGGTTAAATAAATGATAGCTATACAGTATATAAAACAAACTTTTACTGAAATGAATAAGGTTGGTCGGTCGTCCTGCTCCCTGATTAGGTACGATTTCTATAGTAGTAGAACTTCTGACAATGTTTCCTTCCTCTAGTAACCTCAAAGTAGAAAGTGCATTCCTGGTATACCCAAGGCATTTTCTCTGCATATCACTCAATTCATCAAAAGAATCTAATATAACTATTTCTCTGTAGCAGAATTCTCAAAAAACTATTAATGCATCTAGAATCTCTCTTGCCATGCTACTTCCATCTCTAAACACAGACAGATCACCAGCTATTCTGCATATTCTTGCCTCCATCATAGAGTAAGGTGGTCTAAAGTATTATAGTCAAAATATTATGTCCCTCCCTCACCCTGTACTTGGTTTCTGCTTCAGTATCCACCAGTGGACACGCCTCTCCACTACTGCATTCTCCAGTGGACACGCCCCTCCACTTCATATTTCTGTACCAACCGCTGGATATGCCCCTCCACTTCAGATTTATTTACCCACCGGCGGATGGCATGCCCCTCCACTCCAGATTACTGTATCCATGGGTGAAAATGCCCCTCCACTTCAGCTGACTTGTTTACCCTCTTCAATAAACTCTCCCTATTTATTATTGGCAGATCGTAACACCTCCCATAGTTTTGTTCTTGATGAGCACATTTTGATCTGTGTGTTGATTTAGCTATTGCAAATCCATGGGGGTAGACAAGTTCTCTCAAAGGGGGGGGGGGGGGCTTAAAGTTGGTCACACATGCACCCACGCATATTTTAATTAAAATTATAGTTTTGCAAGTATTTGTATACTTGAACTAGAGTTATAAGTAAAATTTATTTGTACACAAAGACCATTGTAACATTTTACATGGGAGGTTGCTAGACAACTTTTTTTTCAAATGGCAGTGGAGTGGTCTTCGCCAATACTTGTAATTCAATCAGTTCAGTTTTCCACCATTACAAAATGTACAATATACAAGTTTAGATAAATTTTTAAGGAGTTAGCGTATGACCGCCGTTAACTTGGGAAGAATAGGGTGGTAGGAAGGTTGTTTGCTTGATAAATTTCAAGTGTTGGTAGGGGTGAAGTGGGGAGAGATGTAAAAGTGACATCTATACTTAGTTGAGGTCACAAAAAGTTATTTTACAGGAAGCAGGAATGGCATGGAAGATTGAATCAACACCACCTGACAACTTGTGTTGTTTCTTTACAACTAGTAATAATTTTTTTCTGTTTAGCACAACTATTAAAGCTGTAAAAAAAAAATTAAGCTATTCAAAGTCACATTGTTAATTATTAAATTAGTCCGTAATATTCACTTTTCACAAAATTAAGGTGGACTTTAAACCCCCCACCCCCCACCCCCACCACTAGAGAGCCATGATATCTCAACTTCAGCATTAGGTCGATAATACTATCTGAACTTATCAAGTATAGGTGAAGCTAAATGATTAAGTATCTGTATTGAACATAGTACACTAAACTGAGACATGCTATTATGTATTATTATTATTTTAATTATTCTTTTCAAAACATAATGATTTACAGTATTAATGTCTATTACTATAATTACTATTCTAAGGTTAGCTAGCAATGAAATATACAAATCCTCAATGTATATAAGTACTCAGTTTGCAAAGTATATACAAAATATAAAATGGATAAACAAAAAATGCTCCATTATGAAGAGTCCTTCAATCTTGAATGTTGGAGTAGTAGTTTTCTGCAAACTGGTAGTAGTTACAAATGTCGTCTCTTTGTCTGTATTTATACTTCCTCGTTACTACAGAGTATGCAATGAAAAACAGAACTCCAATCACAAGATTCACTATATAAAAAGTAGACCGACAGCTCAGGAGTGTAGATTCCCAGGAAAATGTGAAGCCATATAGAATGAGTACGCCCAAGCCTTTGTAGAAACCTTGAATAGCATACAGGGACCCAAACAGAAAGCCTTTCATATAGTGTGTAAGCTGGTATAATATCAGCTGGTAATAGAAAAGACAGCATCCCATAGTCCAGCAATATGAATTTTATCTTGTCTCCTATTGTGAGAATTTTGTTCTGGTCATATTTATGGTGGATAACTAGTATGCTACCTATCATCTCCATCAGGAAAGCTGGTCCTATTGTTACCAAAACTCTGAGAATTCCAAACAACACTTTTACATCTTCTACTTCTTCTGTTTTGTAAAAGCCTCCATATCTTTCCTTGGCATTATCCAATCTGGAACGTCGTCTGTCTTCACAGTACACAAATACCGTTGGAGGCCTGAGTGGCATTTTGTGATGCCAAGCAAACTTCAATATCTTGTACACTGTTTTGTAAGGGTTTTTAGGCATTCTTTCATCTTGAAACCAGGATTGATACTTGCGTTGGATTACTATGACAACCACAGAGCAAGCGAGACATGAACATAATGCTGCTCCTACAATATATGTTTTCGGTTCTCCAAAGCTGGTATTCCAATGGTCAATGACAATTTCATTGAATAATGGGATATTTATAACTGACCCAATTAGCTTGGTGCAGTTGATTGTCCAGAACAAAGCATAAAAGAACAAGGAAGATTCTCTTGTCGGGGCATCACGCAACTGGTCCGTTGAAAATTGCAAATAATTTGACACAAATATTATGTATCCAAAACCATAAATAATTATTGCGACATAAAACGTATACAACAACATATAATTATAATATTTTAAGTGGTAATGAGAAATAAATACAAGAAGAGGAAATAGTAATGCAAATGCCAATGACATTGTAGCAATAATGTATGTGCTAAACTTTATAGTTTTAAACCTACCGAATTTAACATCTGCCAAATATCCAGCAATGGGACACAGGAGACATAAGAAGCCTTTATAGCTCACATTCAAAAGTTTTTTATCGGTATAGTTCTCAGCAAAAGATTCCGTGCTGAGAAACAAGATGAAAGGAAGAATAGCAGTTAAGATCCAAAACAGAATGAATAGTAAATGTTTGGAGCATAATTGACTTGGCCTCACACCAGAAATTCTAGAAATGTTCAACGATCTTAGCAAAGGCACTCTGCTCAAATCTTTTGAGTTGGCAGTGTTCTCACTAGTATGGCTTTCCATTGTATTGCTGTTATTTGAACAGAGCACTTAAACACTTTCCAATGATACCTCAACTTTTATGTAAAGTGAGTGTTATTGTTTATATATTTATGCATAATCAACAATGTGCAGCAACACTACCATTTTCAGTGTATCCTGTGACATAATTATTGAACAAAAATAGCAAAGTGCAACAGTCAAGACTAACTGTTTGCTACTACAAAACATACACATGTCTAATGTGGTGCAGCAGATGGATGACTGTATTATGTATCTCTTGTCAACACCCCTTCTAACTACAATCACTTTCTTGAAACTTTCAGCACGACACTATCTTAATCATGTGACATAATACATAAATATAGTTAAATGAACTTTGACCTGGTGTGTGCTTGATACAATAGTTGTTCACGAATATTGAAATTACGTCCATTCTTAAAGAATATATCTGGTATTTTAGTTAGAGACAAAATGGCCATATCAGTCAGTCTGGTTGGTTGGTTGGTGATGAGAATAGTAGCATAAGGTGGGCAGATAAAATTAGGTGGGTGAGAAGGTAAGATACTCAGTAATGAAAAACTGGGTGGCTTAGTCGAGTCGCCATTATCCTTCAGACTATGCCAATGTAACGTGGCCCTGACTGTATGTATCTCTTGTCAACATCACTTTTCACTTCAATTACTTTCTTGAAACATTTCAGCAAGACACGCTAATTTTTGTTTGTTAAGTTCAGTTGAATTTTGTTTTAATTTTGGCTTTTAACGCTATCCTCACTACCCAGGAGAAATAGATTGGCTATACAATTTAATTTCTAGAATTCCTATTTTTCCTTGGATTCATCTTATTGAAATCAGTTGTAATTTATTTTATGGTTGTGTTATGTTATTTTTTATTTTGAATGTGAATGTCCTGAGAAACACTATGCAAACTTCTCATACGTTTATCTATTTAAAATAACAAAAACTATAAAATGGCATGTAGTAAGTATCCCTTAGCTTCACAAGTAAAAGTAAACTGTATAATATTAAATATATTATGTAGTAGAACACATTTTATTATTATTAGTTCTTTATAGTATATCTCTGACCAAGAATTTCAACTTCAGGATTAGCCATGTGCTTTACTATAATATTTAAACTCGGTTAATTCTCATAGAGTTGAAAGATATAAAGACAAATATTATATCAATCAAATTGGTTCGGAGTACTGCTTACATTACAACTTACATGAGGCCAAGGTTAAAAAACAAACAACCTAGAACACTGAATGACTTTCAATTAATTCTGGCCTAAAGACTCTTCAAAGACCTTCACTAATAACATCAGGAAACTGTGATGAGTATAACATATAAGAAAAACAACATGTACATAACAGATAGTAAGCGAAAACTTCATTGACTTTCAACATACAAATGAGTTTCAAAATGTCATATTATACTACATCTACGTTTGTTCTTTTTTTAAGAACTACTCAATTTACGGTTATTTATTTCTAAATACTGTTATTGTATGTACAAAATGCCCCTAGCAACAGCTATCCAAAGATTGAGGCCAGAACTAATAGATTTTCTTAACTAAACTAATAAAATCATTGAAAGTGAAGCTAGCCTTCAGTGTTCAGGGATACAGACCAGCAGAAGTTTTCTTAAGTTTTTACATTTAATAAGCTTCATACTTGAATGACTTAAAACTCAAATTCTCTTCAGAGGCACTGAAAGTCCACTTCACAATCATGAAAATTGTTTTATGAAATTTAGCACCAATTGTTATTTTGTTAAATGTACTCTCTCTCTCTTTCACGGGATTGATTTTTTTAACAATACAGAATTTAAAATGCTTAGCCATTAGCTACTCTGAGAATCGAACCCAGGACTGCATGCTTAGTGTTGTACAAGCGATCTGCCACTCAGTGACAACAACCAATGAGCAACCAAACATTCCAAACCTATATATATAATATATAATATAATATAAATGTTTGTGTGCTATTATAATATTGTATAAGTAATAATGGTGGTGATGTATACACACAATGGCATAATTGACCCTACCATCTCTATAACTAGGTCCAGCTAGGATATCCTATGTGAGCATATATAAGGGTCAAAATTATCACTATTGGGTTATTTATTTCATTGGAAAGTATATTACTATAGATGTGTTCCATTACCTACATGTTATACGTGGCACTACAGTATGACATAAGTACTCCATGCATTTAAATAACTTAGGCTCTATTAGTTGATTATACAATAATATAATGTCATTGATAATTATTATATTATGATGATGTTATAAAACCACAACTGAAAAGTAATAACTATGGCATTGCAATAACAGGAGAACTAATATCATGTATAGTGTATATTATGGTTGACAAAGTTATTTAATTCAAATTATAATAGTCAAGTGGCAATTTTTTATGATGATGTTATTTTAAACATTTTCTATGATTATTGATCCATTTTATCACTGCAGCTATAGCATATAGGATAATTCCGAATAAAACTATGTATATAATTAATGAAAAATCCAACAAAGGATAGGGTAAGGGACCTACTATTATAAAAGAGTAGTCCATTCCTGTTATCAACATTAATACAATGGCGAAGAACAACATTGAAAGACTGAAGCCGTCTGTGAGTTGATTGAAGACATCCTTGAAAAGGGTCTGATACAATAGTTAAAATCACAGACAAGACAGTTACTTGAGTCAAACATGGTATTATTACAGTGTTGAAAACAAACAACATCATTCCAAAATAAACAAATCTTAAAAAGAAAGGGATGGCAGAAAACCACCTTGTGTCCCTGGTACCTGGCTCAGTGCCATCCTTGTATCGTCCTTGGAGAGGATCCACAATGAAGCGAACAATAATCTGCCAACATCGAGCGAACATGTTGAGACCTTTTTGAAAGCAGGCAAAGGTATAAAAAAATAAAACTGCAACTGGGGAAATCACAAATACTAGGCACACAAAAGCTGCAGGAATTGCATAGAATTAATGCTCACGACTGAAATATGAGAGGGAAGCATCCATAAACACAGCATGTCTAGTTTGTTTATTCTCCATACTATGGAGTGTAACAGGAACGAGAAGGTCAAGACATACATATAGGGTTTTGACATAAGATAGAAACATGAATGTGACAAAATCATCTACTGTAGAAGATTCTATATTCGAGTTTATTCTGCAAAGTTTAGCAGTTAAAAACAGAGGGACTTTACAGATCACACGAATTAGCTTGAAGTTGTGGTTATGAAAAAAAATTATCAAGTGGGTTAATATGATGAGAACAAAGGAATACACAGCAATGAGGAGATCTAGAGAAAGTATAGCCAAAGCATCTTTTTTAAACATATGTCAAGATCAAGAACACGACAAAAATCTAAATTCCAAATGCCAAACAATGTCCCAAAATTTTTAACATAGTAATTGTATTGATTTTGAAAGAAAAGTTCAAAACAAATACTCGCATTAACATAGGCAACGTAACTATTTGACTAATCAGCACAAATCCTTGAAGTTTAGAAGAGGCCATGTTGATACTGAATATGGGTATTACAACATAAAACAGAGTCAGAGGCATAAATGCCACCAGTACATATTTCAGTGCATTTGTCCAGCCACACATGCATGCTGTGCATGTCATATACTGTATGAATAAGCCCTCATATATTGTGGACCCTTTTCCATATTGAACTAATATATTGTTGACCCTTTTCCATATTGAACTTATATATTGTGGATCCTTATCCATATTAAATTAATATATTGTGGACCTTCCCTTTCTGTATTGAACTAATGTATTGTGGATACTTTTCCGTATTGAACTGACATTGTGGACACTTCTCTGTATGGAACTAATATATTGTGGACCCTTTTCCGTATTGAAGTAATATATTGTGGACCCTTTTCCATATCGAACAGATATATTGTGGACCGCAATTCATATTGAACTAATATATTGTGGAACTTTTTCCTTATCGAACTTATAATTTTGTGGACCCTTTTTCTTATTGAACTAATATATTTGTGGACCTCTATCCAAATTAAAGTAATATATTGTGGATCCTTTTCCTTATTGAACTAATATATTGTGGACCTCTTTCCAAATGAAAGTAATATATTGTGGACCCTTTTCCTTATTGAACTAATATATTGTGGACCTCTATTCAGAGCGGTAAACAATTCAATTTTTAGGATGATACGGGTAATGATCGCTAAACCGGAGGATTCCATTTAGTAAAGTTTGGGTCGGGGTCGAACAACGAGCTAACACAAAAATATGGGAAAGTCAAAGTACAAAATGACATACGTACGTCCAAACATATAAATAAACAAACATCCCCGATTTTCTATTGTGTTACCTCTGTAAGTGTCTCGCTCACTCGCCGACTAAATATTTATTAGATTATGTGTAGTATAATTATTTGTCTAATTTTAAATTAGGTTTTAGCTGTGTAGTCTAATGCAATATCATTTTGTGTGTTTATGTGTTCAGAATATTGAAAGAGACATTGTGTATGTTGTGAATACTATCTGAAAGATTTATATCGGCAAAAGGATGCAAACGTCAAGTATGAAGTACTTTTTTCACCAGAGAACTCTCCATGCACTGATAACAATGATCAAACAATATTCACGCAAAATCTTTATTTTTATTAGACGAAGTGCTTTATTTTCTTTCTTTTTTTTCATTATGTTTAAAAATTTTTATGGTGCAAGATCACTTTTTTTTGTGGTCATTATACTTTTGTTTTACGTATGATAAATATTTGAAATACATAGGCAATATGAAGGATATGCGCAGGCTGTCTACTATTGTTATAACCAGTGTAGTATACTTTTGATATACTTAAGTTATACATATACTATACATATGGTTGGTTTACACATGTAGTATACTTTTGTTATATCAATATTATACACACCTGTGTAAACCGGTACCTATACATAGGAGAAACACTGGTGTATACTAGATGAGTGGCCCTGGAGTTTCTCATAATGTATAACAAAGTAATCCTTATGTTATACACCGGTGTATACTGAAGATTTTACATGGTGTGATTAAATGATTGATTATCAAAAAGAAATTGATAGACAAAAAAAAACATTATAACAATGTTAAACAGATTGTTGCGAAAACCAAGCAAATTATACTCGTATTGATAATAACTAAAGCACATATTACACGTGGGATTTTAGCCCGTAATTAGTTCATTGGCATGCTATGAGGTATATACTAATGTTTTATCATCAGTTTTGCTTACAAGGTTATACAGTTAATTACTTAGCAAGTAAAAAAATTGAACTTTCCAATTATGAATGAGCTGTAAAATATTTTGTTTATATGTATGCCCATTTCTTGATAGTTGTGGAAGTTGTCCATTGCATACTGTTGTTTTAATAATTTAAATGTGAGGATGATTAACCAAAATGTGGTAACTTCTATAAAAAATATTCCAATATCTAAAGATAGTGAACAAAATTAAAATTGATCATGTCTCTACTAGCTACAAAATTACAATTCCAAATTCTCCTAAACTACAAATCATTTTCTATTTAAAGATCTACTATGATAAAATTTCACTAATAATTTAATGAGTTATGGCTTTTATAATGTCGAGAATTCGTTCAGCACATACTCTAGCTTTGTCTGCATCTGCTTCTTCATAATGATCTGCAGGTATTTCACTTCCAGGCCAACGATTTGGGTATCGAGTGTTCAAATAGTATGACCGTAATGGAGTAGTACTGTTGACAAGGCTCCTTGTTTGCTCAGGTTTTACAGTCCCTAGATCACGTGCTAAAGCTACGATGTCATGCTGATGTAATGAACTATCATCAAGCCCACACAGAATGTATGCGCCTCCTTTTAGAGCTTTCTCTGCCACTTGGTGGGCCATAAAGCACACATGTCCATGAAAGTTGCAGGTATTATCACAAGTACTAATAGCACAAAGAGCCCTAAAGTCAATCTCAGCTTGTGCTATCCACTTCCTACCCTCTTCATGATCAGGATAAATTGAATTAGGAGGTGAAAAGTGACTATTACTCGTTGCTTTTCTCTCCATATAATAGTATTGAGAGGCTCTCTCTTCCCACGTACTAAAAAATTCGTTTGACGAATCGGAAAAAAATTCTGTTTTATCATTATTTCTACTCAAACTCTCAATTTCCTCTTTCAAAAACACAAATATTGCTTCCGCTTTGCTTGAGTTTTCCAGGTTCTTATCAGGATGCCACATTAAATACATACGTTTGAAAGCTGATTGTTGCAAATCTGAATCTAACTTGCTTATTTCATGTAAATCTCTCTGAATTTTCTCCTTGATGTCTTCAATGTCACTTTCCATAGTAATAGTTTCAGAAGCAGGCTTCCCACATGAAATTTCATGAGGAACAAATGTTCTTTCATTCGTTTCATCACTTGGAATAATCTTATAAAGATATACGATGCTAACAGTTTCTTCACCACCCATCTCATTGTTACTTATCCTAATGCGATATTTTCTAGCTACTTGACTTGTACAACATTCGTTATCACCATCATCATCATCATCTGGTCGCACAAAGTGAATTATTTGAGCCACAATAAACTGCTGTGTTTGCGGCCGCTCATATGCTACGTATTCCCTGGGGAATAACAGATTGCTGATGTCTTGTTGAAGCTGATGGTGGTAATCAATTGGAATAACTTGGCCAACAGTAAATTCAAATTGTGATTTTGTTGGAGTAGGAAGAACAATGTCATATCTCTGAAGAAAAATAGGCTTCTTAGAATTTTCTGTCTTCAGGAACCTTTCAATGAAACTGGTAAATTGTTTGACGTTAGGCGAATATTGTATTTTGTATTCTTTCAGAAGCAATTCGCACAGGGTATCAGCAATTTCAGAGAATACATCTTCATGATCAAATTCATCCCATTCTTCATCAATGAATATTGTACGAGGAATATCGCATGATTCAAAATAGAACTTAGAAACTGTAAAGCCAATTACTGTTGCCACATCTTTTCTCAATACAATCCTTGTCTTCATGTCTTGTTTAGCCTCTACTTTCAACGAAATAAAATAATCCTGAACAATACTTTCTAAACTATTATGAGCCTTTTGCTTTAAAATAATTTTGAATGCTTGTATGACGGCAAAAGAGTTGGTCTCATGGTGAAGTAAAGTCTCTATACTCATAGTACGATCACTGGGACATACAGACAGAGATTGCTCATCAGGAATTTGCTTACAACTCAATGACATAGCTTTTGGTCGAACTTTCTCAGGAAGATTGCGACAAAAATCTGAAGCGCTAAAGCCAAACCTATCCTCAGTTTTGTCAAAGTGATAAATATGTAGTCCCTTTAAATTTAGATCAATTTTACGGTGGTAAGCCAAAGAGTCTGAATACAACATATTTGTAGAAAGTCTCAAATAATTCTCGGTATCGGGGAGATAAAGCTTACTATTAGGATAATAATCTGTTGTGATGTTATCAAAAAGGAAGTTTAGAGCCTTTTTCACACAACTCATAGCATTGGGATCCAATTGCTTTCCTTTAGACCTTGTAAAAACTGTTGCTAAAACTGTTTGCATGTGGTGGACTTCAAGATTAGATTCTACTCCCAATTCTAACAGAATAGACATAACGCTCAACAATTCTTCAGGAAGTCGATGCAGATAAGGATAGTAACATTCTAAAGATGCAGTCTTCCTTGTAGAGATGACAGATGTAGGATTCACTAGAGCTACTATTTTTTTATCATTTTCCATTGGATCACAAAATACCGGAATACATGATACTTTTTGTAAAATTGAAATTTGGGATTCATGAGAATGGCTAAAATTCTCTGCCATTACTTTCAAAAAATTGTTTTGATTTTCTTTTGGCATAAACTTTTCAGGATAGTGCTGGAGGAGTCTTTCATCAGTGTAGGCATAGGTAGCACAGATGTTACTTATATTGCAAACTACATCTCTAGAATTCGCTGCAGAAATAAAATTCATTCTGAACAGCATATTACATGCATGTTTACTGTGAATCTGCTGGTGTTGGTTTATTGGAATATGAACTATAGGTTTCACTGTCCATAGAAGACTCAAGAGTTCTTTAGTAGCAGAACCATTAAGGCACACTAGATCATTTTCATTTGAATAACTTCGAGAGATCCAATTAACTTTAGATGTATTCAAAGCTGGCACAAAAGCTATTTTTGAAACTTCATTGAGAAAAGCATTTTTTTGAAACCATTTTTTTATTCTGTCTTCGCAAAATAGATAATTTAGTAAGGCTTCAGAACACTGCTTTGTGTTCCCTCCAATTTCACAAGTGCTTACTTTCCTGCACAACTTAATGAATTGTCTCTTAGTAGGTTTTTGTTGAAGACCTAACTCTTTAAAAAAAGGGAGCCACTCTTTTTCCTGAAATTTTGTTGGAAGTAGATGAAAATCATTAGGAAATGCATGAAATAATTTAACTTTGTGATCAGAAAATGATTTAATACAACCTAAAAGACCAGAGGGCATTTCAATACATTTTAACTCTTTAAGTGACTCCACAAAGTTCCTAGCATTATAAGTAGTTTCCACTTTCCCAGTGATTTCTTTATCACACCTATACTTACAGTTGAAATATACATGCTTGATAAATACTAGATGTTCGTGTCGTTCTGCTTCATTGAGTCGTGAAAATTTTGGAAAAATAAATTTGTAGTAGAGTTCTTCATATGTAATCTGTTGCACCTTAAATTGATCAACAGACCCGAGCATAGTAGTCCATTGTGCACTTCGTAAAAATACAAAGGGTTCAGTAATCCACTTCTCACATCCAGATGCACACATGTCCTCAGGACAGATATATGCATGCTTTTTTGATAGAGACAAATGCTTTCCATCTATCGTGGAGAAAATTGGAAGAGAAGAGATTTGATATAGCCATGTCTGATCACTTGGTTTAGCTGCCTGAGAGAAATATGATATAAGAGTATCATAGTGAGATGAATTGGACTTAAAAATAGCCGTAAGAGGTATTTGTTGGTTAACATGATAAAAATTACAAAGTATCTTATCATGTTTTGAAAGAGAAGGTAATTCAAGCATCTCAACATTAGAAATTACATGAGTATTCAAGAAAGGCATTTGAAGAGCTTTCATGATAGCTATCATATGCTTACTGTCTATAAATGAATCCTCCTCAACTGGATGTGATTCAATAACACAAGGTAGGACATCATTATTTATAGATAACAACCGATCATCTATAGTTAGCAGCAAACAGTAATGTTCAAGAATTTTATTACTGTATGATTTAAAAACTTCATCTTCACGTAGGCAATCCCAAACATTAATTAGAGTATCCTTGCTTATAATCTTGGAAGCATAAGAAATGGCAGTACTTTCACAAAGAACTGGAGAAAGTAAACTACCTAAAACATCCAGTATGTGACTGAAGTCATTGTTCAGAGTTGTCCTCCCCTCTCTTTCTTCTTCATACGGTGTTATAAAATATGATGGATCAAACTTAATTGTCAGACAGTGAGGATGCAAAAAGAAACATTGCTTTTTTGAAAATTTTGCAAAAAATTTGGAGTTTAATACTTTTTTGGTTTCATCAAATGACCTAAGTACTCCATCAGCAGTGACTAAGAGAAAATGAGAAAATGGTGAGTCTGGAAATGTTCGCATTTTGGTTTCTTCATCTTTCATCTTCGCATCTTCTACATTTGGTTCCTTTGCCACTGAAGAAATAATTCGTGTGTTACTTTCAATTGAAGATTCCTTATCATTAACAAGCTCTGATGTATGGTCATCAATTGGAATTCCGAGAATGTAATTTAAAAACTGCATAAATCTAGCAATTGTTTTAAATGAAGTTGACTCAATAGGAGTAGGTTTCATACCTTGTGATTCATAAAACTTGCTAAATCTAGTATAGTATTGAAATACTGAATTTGGCTGCAATGCTGGAATAACACGTAGTTCTTTGTGTTCTGTGTTTTCACGGTGCCGTTGTATACTTTCTCTTTCTCTAATGATATTATTAAAAGATTTGTATTGAAATACTGAACTTGGCTGTAATGCTGGAATAACACGTGGTTCTTTGTGTTCTGTGTTTTCACGGTGCCTTTGTATTCTTTCTCTTTCTCTAATGATATTATTAAAAGATTTCATCAGTCCAGCTGGAGCAGGTGTCATTTTCATTCCTACAGATTCTAGAATTGGATGAATAATTTTCTTCTTGTTACCAGCAATATTTACCCAGAAGTAAACCTGTTCAGCTTGTTGTTTAGAAATTATAGGATGCCAACTTACAAGTATATTATTATTCTCAGTAGAGGATAAAACACACAGAACTTTGGAATTTCTTGAAACAAGCTTTTTCAAGACAAGTGCACCAGTGGAATTTTCCTCAGTATTTGTAAGATGAACATGTGGAAATAAGGAGTAGTAATTGTTAAGATCTCGTAGTGCTAGAGACCAGCTCTCATACGTAGAACTCAAAAACTTACCTTTCGCATCTATAAGCAATTGAACATATGATGAAGCAATAGCTTCAAATAAGCTATTGTTCCATTTGCTTCTGTCATCTGAATTAGAACTTGAACTCTTCCATAACCCTCTTCTGTGCGAGTCAAGGAAGAAGGAAGCATTTAAGTGTGCGGGTATTCCACTGGAGAGAGAAGGAAGGGGAAGGAAACAAAACATATTTCCTTTCCAATTGTCCCTGTACAGCATATTCTTACTAAGAGGAACAGCTATGGCATGTCTGGGCTTCATAGTTCTAGTAAAAGACCAATCTTGCTTGGAATTGTCCAAATCTCCAATACCTTGCTGAATAAGCCACTTACTGTGTGCTGATTCCCTTTTGTCAGCATCTATATTATTACAATTTTCTCTGTGTACAACATCTATAATTGAAATTTGGTACTGACAGGTAGAAGATTTTTTTTCTTCTGAAAAACTTGATACCAATTTTTCAAAATTATGGAAAGATTTTTTCGGCCTATCAATGATTGTTTTGTAATGAAATTTCGTTTCCCATTTACTGGTTGAAATTTCAATAAATTTTATCTCATTGACATGACTTAAGAAAAAAATGGCTTCCTTTATTTCTGGCATCCATTGATCTATTAGTTTAGATAACATTTCTGTTTCTATTTTGCCACTAAATTTACTTATTCTATCATCAAAGATCTCTGAATTCTTGACCATGGTGTCAGTATGCCTTAAAGGAAAACGAAATAAAGTCCCTTTTTGAAAATCTTCATGGATTATATCTGCACTTTGAAGATAAGCTGAACTTAAATCCGAAAATTTGCTCCAGAATTCACTAGTGAGATTAAACATGGCACCAGGATGCTTTTCACTGGCTTGTGGTACATATCTGCAATGAGGATCAAAAATACAGAGAGTTTCTCCACCTGAAATGAAGCTAGGACAGTCTGTAAGATGATAAACTACATTGAATCCGATGCCATATTTTCCAATAGATTCATTATCATATCTTTTGCTGCCTAATCCTAGACTTTGAATTCCTCTATAATCTTCTTTGGAAAAGACACTGTCATTCCACACCAACAGAGCTGGCCCTTGAAGTTCCTTCCAGTTTTCTGATAGAACACTGGTGTCCTTGTGCCCTCTTTTGTCCAAAATAATGAACACTTTGCTAGCTTTTGCATCATCAGCATTTTGCAACAGTTCTTTGAGTATGGTGATATCAAAATCATAATCTCTCATGATACCCTGAATTCTGGTTGTAAGAATTTCACGTTGACCAAATTTTGAAAAGAAGCTGTCAATGACTGTGTATTTCTCTAAGATCTTAGACCTTGTTGGATTTACTTTTAATTTCAGTGCCAATTCTTTGGGAAACAGACTGTGAACTTCAACACAGCCTTCTTCTAAAGAAATCCATTCAGTATTATTGTAATATAGAGAAGTTGATAAATGCATAACTAAATCATTTCCTGGTAAATAGAGGTTAAAGTCTTTAGAAAGAGTGCTTGATTTTATTTTCTCTAATACTGAAGTGAGTTCTTTTATTAATGCTATACAACTTTCGTCAATTTCATTATCTTCAAAATCTTTCTTCATCCTCTGTAAAGTTGTAACAGCATCACAAAAGTCGAATTCCTTTTTAATAGCTAATAACCTTGTCAAATTAGTTTTTGAAGATAAAATTGCTGGAACTTTGAATAAATAAGGACCTTGGTCTAATTTCCAATTATGGCTTAAACATTCCAACGATAGAAACTTCTGTCCATTCCACGCCAAAGGAAGGTCCTTAAGATCATCCAAACTTACTGCTTTTCCATCAGTTTTTTGAAGAGAATTTTCAAAAAAGTCATATATATCAGAACATGCTTTACTGACTGATGTGGAACTTATTTGTGCATTATGTGTATCATTACCGCTTATTGTACCACACCTTACCACATTCATAACCTGCTGTATTCATAGTATGCCACCCTTTACCTTTCTTTTGTGCGTTGTGATTCTAAGCTGTTAAAAGCCTATTGTTGTAGGCCCTATTATTCCGATGATAAAGTTCATAACAATTTTAACAGCTTATAATCATGGACAAACTCTTACGTCCCAGCAGGCTGGATACCGATCCGGGTTCGAGTGCGGCTGAGAAGGACTGGGTGCACTGGGTTCGAACTTTCGAGAATTTCATTTCCGTCCTCCCCGCTGAAGGTCTCAATAAATTGCAGGTTTTAACCAATTACGTTAGCCCACGAATCTTCGAGTATATTGGGAATTGTGACAGCTATGATGATGCTCTGGCGACCTTGAAGTCTCTCTATATAAAGCCCACCAACGAAATGTTTGCCCGCCATATGTTGGCCACCCGACGTCAGCAAAGCGGGGAGACCTTGGATGGATTCCTCCAGGCCCTCAAGACTCTAGGGAAAGACTGCAATTTCAAGGATGTTACAGCTACTGTTTATAGGGATGAGGCTGTGCGTGATGCTTTCATCAGAGGTTTACAGTCCAATTCAATTCGTCAGCGTTTACTGGAGAGTACTACTCTTGATTTGCAAAGCATGTTTACTAAGGCCCGGTCTCTGGATGCGGCTCAGAAAAGTTCTGACTCTTACGTAGTATCTAACCCTCCTTCGTTCCCTGCCGCTACTGTCACCCCATCTTCTCCACATTCTGGTGAGTTTGTGGATGATGGGGAGTGCACCATAGCGGCTGCCACAGGTCCCAAGTGTCACTTTTGTGGATATAGCAAACACCCTCGGTATAAATGTCCTGCTAAAGATGCCACTTGCAGGCGGTGTCAGAAAAAGGGGCACTTTGCTAAGGTATGCAAGTCTAACCCGGTGAGCCACCCAGATACCGTTGCATCTACGCATCCTACACTTGCAGCCATCCATTCTCCCACTCCACCTACTCTCATCAAATCAAGCATGGAGGTTACTATCAATGGTGCGCGCGTCAGGGCCCTGATAGACTCCTGCAGTTCTGAGAGCTTTATTCATCCCTACCTTGCTGATTCCCTTAAACTCCGTAAATATCCCGATGTTAAGAGTATTTCTATGGCTCAGTCCTCGCTCTCGGCTAAAACCCTGGGGTATTGTGTAGTCAGTTTGGAGTTAGAAGGTAAGACATATTCTAACCTTCGTCTGTCTGTCTTGTCATGTCTTTGTGCAGACTTGATTCTTGGACTAGATTTCCAAGAACAGCATGAGAGTATTAGCTTTCATCATGGTGGACCAAAGCCACCTCTCGTGGTCTGTGGTCTGACTACTTTGAAGGTAGAATCACCAGACCTGTTTGCCAATCTGTCGTCTGACGTTCGTCCAATTGCTACAAAGTCGCGAAGATATAGCCATGAAGACAGGAAATTTATCGATTCCGAAGTGCAGCGCCTACTTGCTGAAGGAATTATTGAGCCAAGTAACTCGCCCTGGAGAGCACAAGTTGTGGTGACTCATAACGAGAATCATAAGACTAGAATGGTTATTGATTATTCACAGACTATCAACCGTTTTACTCTCTTAGATGCGTACCCGTTACCACGGATTGATGATACCATCAATGCCATTGCCCAATACAGAGTGTTTAGCACCATCGACTTACGTAGTGCTTATCATCAGGTCAGTATCAAAGAGAGTGACAAGCCCTACACTGCTTTCCAGGCAGGGGATGCACTGTTTCAGTTTACACGGATTCCATTCGGGGTGACTAATGGGGTGGCCTGTTTCCAGAGGATCATAATGGAAATTATCGCCAGTGAGAATCTACAGGGTACTTTTGCCTACCTGGATAATGTCACCATATGTGGGAAAGATCAGGATGAGCATGACGAGAATTTGAGGCGGTTCCAGGATGTGGCTGCTGACCGGCAGATTACTTACAACCACGATAAGAGTATTTTTTCTACTCGGCGGCTCCCTATTCTTGGCTATATTATTGAGAATGGTCAGATAAGACCTGATCCTGATCGTCTACGTCCTCTCTTGGAACTTCAAGCCCCTAATGATATGAAAAGTCTTCGTCGGATTCTTGGATTTTTTTCTCACTACTCTCAATGGATCCAGGGCTACTCTGAGAAGATCCGCCCACTTACCACAACATCTACTTTCCCGATGTCACAGGATGCCCAAACTGTTTTTGGAAGTCTCAAAACTGACATAGCGAACTCAGTTGTTACTGCTATTAACGAGGATATTCCATTCGAGGTAGAAACGGATGCGTCTGACTATGCCATAGCTGCCACTCTCAACCAGAATGGACGTCCGGTAGCTTTCTTTTCTCGTATGTTGCATGGCCCCGAGATAAGCCACGCGTCAGTGGAGAAAGAGGCAAAGGCAATCATTGAGGCAGTTCGTCACTGGAGGCATTACCTCACTGGTCGCCACTTCACTATTACTACTGATCAGCGGTCAGTTGCTTATATGTTTGACAACAAACAGAGGGGAAAAATTAAAAATGATAAGATTATGAGGTGGAGAACGGAGCTGTCATGCTATGCCTTCAATATAGTATACCGTCCGGGGGCTGAGAATGTTCCTCCAGACACCTTGTCACGAGACTTTTGTGCTACACTTCCGTCTTCTGGGGCCCTACACGAACTCCATAAGTCCCTCTGCCACCCAGGAGTTACCCGCATGTTTCACTTCGTGAAGACTCGCAACTTACCGTATTCAATTGACGATGTGAGGCAGATGACGAGGGCCTGCCAGGTGTGTGCAGAGCACAAGCCCCAGTTTTATTCACCAGTTCAAGCCCATCTGATCAAAGCCACCCAACCGTTTGAGCGGCTAAATATCGACTTCAAAGGACCGCTTAAGTCTAACAATCAGAACACATATTTCCTCAATGTCATAGACGAGTATAGCCGCTTCCCGTTTGTGTTCCCTTGCAAAGATGTCAGTACTACTACAGTGATTAAGTGCCTATGTCAGCTCTTTTCTCTCTTCGGAATGCCAGCTTATATCCACTCAGATAGGGGCTCCTCTTTCATGAGTGAAGAGCTTCGTCAGTTCCTCATGAGTCGAGGCGTGGCCACCAGCCGTACTACTCCGTACAACCCTGCGTGTAATGGCCAAGTAGAAAGGTACAATGGTACTATCTGGAAGACTATAAGGATGGCCTTGGAGACTCGCGGACTACCTGTTACACACTGGCAAGATGTGCTCCCCGATGCTCTACATTCCATAAGATCTCTACTGTGTACAGCTACTAATAACACGCCACATGAGAGATTCTTCAGATTTGAGAGGCGATCGTCTACTGGAGGATCGGTTCCAACTTGGCTTTCCACACCTGGTCCAGTCCTCCTCAAGCGTCATGTGCGTGCTAATAAAACTGACCCCTTGGTAGATGAGGTTCAGCTGCTACAGGCAAACCCACAATATGCCCACATACGACATGCTGATGGAAGGGAAACTACTGTGTCCATACGACACTTAGCCCCTTGTGGGAACACTAATGAAACCCCTGTACAGAGTAGTTCATCTGAGAACAGCAGTCGTCCCGACTGGCCAGCAAACAGAGCCGGTGGCACCAACGAAGCGGATGCTCCTCAACATTCCTCAGAGGATACTTCTTCTACCAATGATGTCGTGCCACTTGAAAATAGTGTTACTCCAGCTGACACTGCCCCAACTCCTGCCCCCACAAGTGAACCCAAAATACTGCGACGTTCTCAGCGCCAGAGACACCCACCTGACTACTACAACCCGGCTACTACCGAAACTTCTTAAAGTGAGGGGCGAATGATGTGGAACTTATTTGTGCATTATGTGTATCATTACCGCTTATTGTACCACACCTTACCACATTCATAACCTGCTGTATTCATAGTATGCCACCCTTTACCTTTCTTTTGTGCGTTGTGATTCTAAGCTGTTAAAAGCCTATTGTTGTAGGCCCTATTATTCCGATGATAAAGTTCATAACACTGACCCAGTTTTGATCTAAATCACGAGTATTAATTATTTCTTTGAGATGTAAAATAACTTGATTATTAGTAGGTGAACCCTTTAAACCTAGCAATTTTGTAGTCATTATGTCATTTATGTACCCGCAACCACCATTAGCTACTTTTTCTTCATTGACAAATGCTACTTGAGAACCACAGATTCTGTCAAGTCTAGTTTTTCTGGAATGCTCAGAATACTCACACTTAACTAGTTGCTTACCAGAAGTAAGTTCATATTCGTCTCCAAACCAAGGCAATGGATAATCTGCTGGTTTTGGCAATACTGGTAGAAAAGGTATATCATCAAAGTGTAATTCACTACCTGGAGAACCATGTTGAATGTTGTCATAAATTGTCTTGATAATTAACTGAACAGCTGTTAATGCTTTTTCTTTGTCTTCCATTGCTATTTTCTGAATATTTTGGGCACGTTCCTTTAATATTTCCCTACATAAAGAAGAATGCATTAAACCACAATTCTGTAAAGCTATCATAGCAAGATCACTACTTGAAATTGGATCAGAAGGAAAGTAATGATCTGATTCTTCAAACAGCTTGGCAAATGAAATTTTGGGATTGACTAAATCGCAACATTTTTTCAGTAGTCTCCCATCAGGTGAACTTGGAATACAAGCCGAGTTCCTAATAAATTTTGATAGTTGTGGGTGAGTATGTTTTATATCACCAATATGAGATCCAAAGTACTCCAAAGCATAAAGTATAAAGCTATTTCTTGAAGATTCAATTTGATTAAACTTTGTCAGTGACTCAAAGAAAAGGCAGACGAATTCATTTTCTGTAATGCATTCTTTTTTGAGATTTAAGTGAGACCTGCATTCTTTTAATAAATTTACTGCAGGTATTTTCAAGTGTTTGACAATATCTTGTATACAAACTTCGGAATTTACCTGACCTAAAATTGTCAGATCTAAAAATTTGGATTGCCGTTTAGAAAGCCATTGATCAGTAGACTTGGAGTAGAATAGTTTCAAAGAAGATAATTTTACATAAAATGAACTTATAAATTTCTTCCATGGAATTTGTTGCTGAATTTTAGAAGTTAAAGGCCATAGTGTATAAAACTCATAATCAATTAACGAGTTAATTCTCTGCATGTGTTTCAAATACAAAAGCAGTTGAGTATAGGCTACAGGAATTACATTATCCATCAAGAAAATGTTCCATTCGACTTCTTCTTCATTCTTAAAAGATCCATCATCTGAACTTGTCCAAATACCTCTCCTGTTATTGATGACTGCAAAGTTACAACTGACATGTACTGGAAGACCAGTAGTTTGAGAGAGAGGCAAAGAACAAAAACTTTCACCTTCAAGTGATTTTTTAATGACATATGCTCCAGGATAACCCGTGGCTTGAAGTTGACAAGCAACCTCAGCCACTGCTGGCTTGGAACGTGTATTAGAAGTATAGGAAGAGACAAGCCAATAATTGGAACATTTTTCACAGCTTTTATAATCTTGTGATTTAATTAACACTTGAGAGCACTTTGAAAGAACACAAGGATATTGTGAAAGCACTTGCTGAGAGCAATCAGAAAAAGTGTGAGGGAATAACTGAGATTTATGAACGTCAAACAATACTTTTGGTTTGGACATACCAGATTCAAATTCTTGAACTGAAATAGTATTCACATTGTGAAGAAAGAGTAAGAGTTTGTTGCTTGCTTCTTTAATTTCTTTTAGTAGCTCATTCTTTTCATGCTGGGAATAGCAAGTACTACTAAGTGGGCTAGCACTCGTTCGTATAGGTAAACGAAAAAGTGTTCCATTGTATTCTTTGCGGCTATCGAAACCAAAAAGACCTTCATAAGGTTTCATCTGGCTAGAAAGCTGAATTAATTTAGACAAGAAATTGACCTTTTTCCCTGGCTGGTTTGTGTTTTTTACTTCTTTGCTGAGATGCTCGAGTGTGGGATCTAAAATATGCAACATACTTCGGCTCACAAACGACGGAACATCGGTGATGTGATACACTGAACAAAAACCTATTCCATATTTACCAATTTTAAAATGACTGCTTTCTTTGGTGGCACCTGCAAGTTTAAGAATATTGGTGAAGTCTTCAGTACTAAATGTGCTGTCATTATAAACTACAATGGCTGGACCATGTGCCTTGCTCATATTTGAAAATATCAGATTCTTTCTATCAATGTCATGCTTCCTGTTGTCAAAGCATATTTTAACTACTGATGCATTTGCATCATCAGCATTTTGAATCATTTCCTTAATAATACTAACACCATCCTTGTAGTTCTTTAAGATATTTTTTAGCCGAACTATGAGAGATTCACTTTGGCCGGCATCATCTAATATATCTTCTGAGACGCCTAACTCTTTACTGAGAGGAGCTACACATAAGTGCTTCGCCAAACTCTGATGAATACGCTTGTGCACGAAAAACTTTGGTTCAATTGTAGACATGGCACAATTCCTTAAAAATTCACTGTCTGTATAGACAAGTTTATCAGGTGTCATTAAGACAGGTAGATCATTACAAGATTCACGAGGCACAAGAACGTGATTAAAATCAGGTGATTCAACATCTATAGTTTCACTTTTCATAATCCAATCAAGAATTGAAAGCACAAGCCTCCATGCTTCTTTAGCAGTGACAGAGCAACTACCAGAAGCAACTTCTCTTTGCAGAGTCTTCAAGACTGATAAAATTTGTGACCTTGACAAAACATTAGCCATACCTGATGAAGCAAATAAATCCTTGTAGGATGAAATGCTATCTGGTAAGATATTAAGGTATGGCGCAAAAGACATGCAAAGTTCTGGACGAGGTTTCAGGAATACAGACTGTGCATGCACAAATTTATCAAGTGCTTGGATATACACCCACTCTGTAGATTCAGTGTACTGCACTTTGTTTTTCAACATGGAAGAGTATATTTCTTTAACTATGGACAGTGTTTCTTGTTCCTCCAGCTTACTCTTGTGAGCTATGACTTCCTTTAAGTGAGGTACCAGATAGTGTGTCGGCTCACTGTGCTCAATGAAGTCAAACTCTATTGTGAAGAAAGCCTTTGTCCCATACTTTAATGGTAGAGTAGTAGACATACTGGTAGACAAACAAGTTGAGCCATTCAATAAAGTAGCATGACTTGGAAATTTTGCCCCTTTCCAAGGTAAATTTAATGGGTAAATTGAAGGCCTTGTTGACTGTACAGGCAGCCAGCATCGAAATTGAGAAAGATATTTTAAAATTTCACTAAATGACATATAGCTCGTTTTTGAATAGATTATATAAAGTTTTTGAGCTGGAGCACAAAATGACTTGCTAGATATATATTCAATAATAGCCCTAATCCTAATCATTCTTTCCTTCTCCACTCGTTGTGGGGTAGTGCTTTTTGGAAGACTCAGCTTATAAATGACATCAAGTATAGACTGTGGATCAACTGATGACTGTAGACCACATAAGCCAAGAATGTGCAAATACTTTGGACTGTCATATGGCGAGAGAGGAAAAACATTCTCTCCTTTGAAGATGCTACAAACTAAGCTGACTGTAGGGTCATATAAATCACATGGCCTTTTTCTACCATCTCCACTTTTAACAAAATATAGTTGTCGAATAGATGAGGTAATTGTGCTGTTTCTGTAAACTAAAGATGAGAACAAGTTAAGCACTTCTTTCATAATTCCGTCAATATAAATTTCTTCAAAGTCAGAAAGACGAGGAAATATATATTTGGTAAAAAAGTCCTCCGCAGTTGTTTCCCTAAAGCCAAGATTTAACAGCACTCTTCTTTGAATATCATTATTTGACAAGACAACGACTTCAGGAGGCAGAACACTCGTATCAAAAGCATTAGTAGATATAACAACAACTTTTCTCAGAAAAGAACATTTCTCTAATTGAGAAATAGAGTGCAAAGATTTGTTTGAATTGTCACAAGATCTGAATATTTTTAGCTTTTGTGCAGTTTGTCGATGATGATATAAAGACTTTCCAACATTGTACATTACTTGCATGAAGCAATATGCTTCTTCTGGAGTGAAACTAATACTACTGCAACCCCCTACCAATTGTGTCAGATTCAAAAGAGTAACAGGATTATAATAATGGACAAAGTCACTTAATTCAGCATGTTGAACATATCGAAAGTTAGCCCGAGTGCAATACTTTATTGTAAGCTTGTCAAAAACTGACAGAAGAGTATCACTGGCACTTGAATTATTGCTAACATATACAACAGGCAGATTTTTGGTAAGCTTTACAACCTGAAACTTTCTAGAAACAGAAATGCTGTGAGAACAATGAACTGGAAGTATAAGTGTGTTTTGAAAACTTTCTAGAGAATGGTTTCGAATCCATTTCCAGAAATTTGAAAACCAGTCTTTAGAAAATTTAGAATAAGAGAACATTACAGCACCATTAGATACATAGCCTTCCATGGCTTCATCCAACAATGAAGCTACATCTTCTGCTGTAAGGACTCTCAACTGGGTTTCTCCTTCATTGGCGACTTCTAAAAGGAGCTGGTGAAGATCGTTGTTACCAGTAACATCAACAAGTCTGTGCTCAAGGTTAGGTAGTAGCCAGCTTGGGCACTCTTTTGTGCACAAATATATAAAACTATCAGCATTGCCAAAATCTTCGAATGCTACAAAGCTATTGCTTACAAGGAGAAGCAAATTCAAACCAACCAACTCACTGTAATTCTCATCTGATAAGCAATACAACAATAATTGCATCTTTTCATCTGCACTAAAGTGGGAATAGCTTTGAGGATTATCTCGAATCTTATCCCTTGTATACCCAGCTGTGGCTTCAAGCATTGGTATTTCAATGTACTCCAAGGCATTCCTAACGTTGGAAGACATTTCTGCTAACTTGACATGACACTTTACTAAAGCTCTCTGTGTCACTTTCTCCATTCGAATGTCATTAGGAATGAATACAGCTGATGTATCCTTGACCCATTCTCCATTAATTTGACACCAAATCACATCATTCATAAGCAAGGCAGTAAAGAGAGGTTTTAAGATAAGCTCCCATTCAGAGTGCTCTATCGCCAAAACATTGGGCCATGCTTTGTAAAACATTTTACTATTTGACATGTCTCTAAATTTAAGGAGTAAAGAAGCATAACAAGATGGCAGTACTTCTTCAACAAGCATCCTATTCCAATTAGCTGTGTCATCATTTTTTCTTTCTGCTCCTGGCCATTTCAAGCTGCGGCGATCATTGCTCAAACTAAACGTACCATTCACATGTACAGGAAAATTTGAAACTGTTTCCTTAGGCATAGGAAGAAAACAAAAAATCCTGCCATGGGTAATTGGAGTATCAGTCTCAATTGCTGCACCAACCCAAGGAAAAACCTTTTGTTTCGCAGAGGCTTTTCTCACCAATGGGTTTGTGGAATCCACTTGGTTGCATACCATCCAATGGCTTGTGGTTCTTCGACTAATGGTTGAGTCGTACACCGATACATTAAATTCAACAATGAAGCGATGCAATTTGGAAAATTTGTATGAATGGCTTTTTAGTTCTTTTACAAGACATTCTCTTTTACATTTTAAATCTGAAACAAAACTATCCTCTATTTTGGTTTGCAAAATGAGAGTTTGTTGATTATCATAGTTAATGTTGTATATCTCAATTGTGTGAACAGAGCGAAGAAACAATAGAAGAATTTTGGCTTCAGATCTTAATGTATCAATGAGTTTGTTAACACTCCGCACAGTATGAATATTGTCTGAAAGATCAGACTTGACTTCACGCAGTGGAAAACGAAACAGGGTATGTTGATAAGTTGAAGTTCTTCTTGAGTCAAAGTGGGCAATGCCACTCAAGCATTTTAAATGATCAGACCCTAAAAGATCACTCAAGAGGAAACGCTGTCCAGATTTTCCCTCCCAGATTTTTTCTTGAGGATCGAAAAATGCGATAAATTCACCACTGATAATGGAGGGTACATCTATATGCAAAAATTTAAATTAAAAGTTTTTTAATTCACATAAAAAAAATTGGTAATCATTTTTTGATATATAAAACATTTGTCAAGCAATACTTGGTAAATCAACACATTACATTCTGGTAATATATATTATAACAAGTACCCCGACATACTGTGGCACTTCATGTACATTCTAACTTATGCAAATTAAGAATGCAGTAGCACAAGGCAATTTTATCCATGGTTTCCTTCACCTGCTCACTTTCTTCAGAGCCATCTTAGTACCTAGTCCAGAGAAATTTCTTAAGTGGTACATAACAGTTTGGCAATTGTTTATTTTTTTAAATCATCATTGAGGTAGATGACCTACCAGCTGCTGGCTGGTCATCTGACCACAATGAACATGACAACTTCCTTGACAAACAATATGCTTGAGAAATAAACGCAACTGCTGTGAGGTACTGTCGAAGCAGTCCTGGCTGAAAGCTATTTTAGATGCTTCTCCAATGCATTGGGCACCTGTGTATGCAATCTGAAGGTTCTAGCTATAAAGTAACTATTTTTTAAAAATTCGGAGAAGCCAACCGGTCTTCACCCACTTCTAAGCGGGATCCGGAATGAAAGGGTTAATAAGGTGCTCCAAGAATCACTAAACTGTTAATTCCAAACAATTTATGGGTAAGTGTGTGTGACTGCAAAGTTGAGTCCCTGGTTCAAATCCCAAATTGAAGTACTTTATTTCCATGTCTTTTTTTCTTTCTTGTCAACTACAAAGTGGGTAGATCTTGATGCTATACCAATTCAGGTAATGACGATGCTTTACCAACCTAGCACAGAACATGAATTCTTATCTATGAATCACACAGTCGTCAGTCACCATTATTGCCATTTACTAACACACTAGAGCAATTTATATAGACAAGCAAGTAATCCACCTCACAGTGGCGCTTGACGTGTTGCAAAGTAAGAATGCAGTAGCATAAATTATTTATTACCATTGGTTAAGGCTACAGCAGTTTCCCTCTATCCTGCTCTCTTTTTTTATGAACTATTTCAGCTTTTCTTATCTCCTTCCTTTCCTTTCTACAGCTCTTTCTTCTTGAGTCATGGAGTCCCGTCTCCCTTTTTGTCTATCTCTCCTGCTTCAGAGTCTCTGTGTCCTTCTATCATGACTGTGGACTTAAACTTAGCGAAACTTTTGCCTTCTCTGTCGTACTTTTGCTTTCATTTTTGAAACCACCTTTCCTCACTGATTCCACCCGCTTTTTAGTTGCAATTAATTGCCTTCAATGAATGTGATGACAATGTACCCATTCTACAATGGTGACTACCAAACAGTTTAAGCTCATAAACTATATGAATAGACACACCATTGTCGGTCACCATCGTTGCCATCACTGCTGACATACAAGTGTATTATTATATAGATTGAGGTTTTTTTCTAAATGGGTGAAGTCTTGCGACTTACTTTATTTATACTTATTGTATTTAATTCTACCCTTCACTACAAACGTTACTACCCCCCTTCAGCCACTCCCTACCCCTCCCTTTAAATAAAGTTTGAATAAATATAAAGCAAATGTGATGCTGACGACCAGTACTGCATACTGATTCTAGTACAATTCATACTGGGTTAGCTGAAGCTAAACAAATGGTATCTGTCTGGGCCTGACCAAACAGTTAAGTCCAGCAAGTTCATTCCCCCAAACATCTCACCCCCCCCCCCCCCCCCAAATGTCAAAGCTTCCCCCCCAAAAAAAATGTTGCAAGAATATATACGCTTAGGAGGGCAAGGCATTAGTTTTTTGTGACATTTAAATGAGACTGCCAAAGCCAACTTTGATAATAAGCTTATAAGGACTTTTGTCAACTATATTTATAGAAATTATATTTTAGTACCACAAAACTCACTGAGACAGGCTTCTTTACTGAATTGCAAGTTCAATTCAAGTGTGTTACCTTTGTAATGGGGAAAAAAAAGAGAATAAAATTAAGTATTTCAAGGATGATTTCGATGAATTAAATGAGTCAGAAATTCAACCAAAGAGAGTTAAGCCTGAAGCTCTGATAAGACACCTTAGCCCTCCGTGCTCTTGTTGTGCATAGTAATGTGTTGTATACAAAACTATGAAAGCACTGAGAGTATAAACCAGTGTTGCTAAGCAATATTCGCACATAGTAACGCGCATGCACTTTTATCTGTGAATTTAACCACAGAAATGTGGCATCCTGTTTCATGGAATAGTACCTCGCGGGGGAGAGTTCCGGATATTCTCTAACTATAGCAACACACATGCACTCTTTTCCGTGAATTTAACCACAGAAATGTGGCATCTTGTTTCGTGGAATAGTACCTCGCGAATGATAATGTATGGGGAGAGTTCCCGCGCGGTCAGGATATTCTCTAACTATTCATGCTTGCACAACAAAATACTTGTTATAATACACCAAATATTCAAATTGCAGTAGTGGAGTCTCCTGAGCTAGACTTTGTAGCACAAGGGACAAACACTCCAGGTGATGCTATGAACACCACTATGTCAGTGAGCACACTCACAGCTACAGATTTACCCCAGCTTGCTGGAATGAGTGAGGAGTGAGGAGCAAGCCGCTTATAGAGAAGCTGACAAAGGCCCTTCACAAGTCCCATTAAAGTAGCCTCCCCTACTGCTCTGCTGCATCCTGGCTGGCTCCAGCAGTGCCAATATCTGATTCAGTGTTTATCTTTTTCTTTCACGCCTGGCTCTTCTCAGAGCCACCAATAAACCAAAGATTACACCACCTCCGTATACTAGAGCGGGGCTAAAATTAGGGCTATGCTAAAATTGGGGCGGAGTGCATGTAATTAATGTTAGTGTAGTTTTAATTTCTGTTCTGTACACTGCTTTGGACTTTATCTTAGGAATGGGGAATGGGATGACTTTAAATTTGGAACAGAGCCCAACCAGAGTCTAGTCAACAAAATGTTTGTTACAATTTTTTGAAGGAAAAAAAAATTCACAAAAATATAGATCTAATAAAGCATGCACATATCAATAAGTAAAAAGCAATATTGAATAGAGAAAAAATAGAACGAAATTATTGGGTCTGAGAAGAAGTAGGCGAAGTATCGCCGCTCTAGGTGCAATACTGCTGGAGGAGTTATCGCTGTAGTATGATAAGGTAGGAGGGTCATATCTCTTAAAGCGGCCGCTTGTTACTTCTAAATTCAGGCATGTAGACTTCTATGGTAGTAGTAAGCATGTCCCACTTGCAGAAGACAGTTTAAATACAACAGGGGAAAAAACAATTCTTCCCTAGCAACCAGACTCAATTAACCGCGTGCGGAGATACGTGGGAAGTATGCAAGCACCCTTAAAGGAAATGCCTACAATTGTGAATAAGTGTACTTGTAAGGCAACCAGAGCCAGTACAAACAGGTATGGCATACTTAAAGTATTGCTAAGAACATTAATAATGCATCCAAGATACTCATAGAAGGATTGATGTTAGTTTTCTATTGAGTCACACCTTCATTTCCTTTATCCATTCTAGTAATTATTTCAGCAGACTGTATAAATGTTTAGTCATTTTAAAACAGAGCGAAAAAATGTTGGTTAAAAAAACTTGGCTAATGAATAATAATGTTCAAGGTCAATGAAAATGATAATGTAATGTGGTGAATGTTGTTAAACTGCTGGCTAGGATGTGGCTACAAAAAGATAATCAAATAATAAGTAATATTGGGGCTAAACTCCTAAGCAAAGTTACATTAGCAATGGAGAAAAGTGTGAACAATGTCATAATTGTGAGTGATTTTTTGACGAAAGCATGCTATTAATATATATATATATATACATACATGTATCCAATTGACACATGGCAGAATAGCATTCAGGTTCAGTAAAGGTTACTGCTAGGTTAGAACATTCCGCATGTGCATGATCATACTTAAGTAGGCTAGATGACAAAATACTCATAATAGTGAGCCTTTTGCTTTTGATGGGGAAATACTAAAGTGCGGCAATCAATTTGGTTTTATTCTGCAATAGACCCAGTAAAAAGAAAACCCTATAAAATGTGTTATGGCCATATAGCCGTATCAACTGCACGATAGATGCCAGCCCTGTCCATTACCTAGAAGCATAGAATGGCAATGGGATTATTCACCCACAATTCAATAAAAATAAATTCTTTGGCATTTGTCCAACAATGTACAGATAAAAGTTGCTCCACAGATACAAAGGTCAAAAATGATTCTTCATTGGCTTCAGTTTTGATTTTACACCATTCCAAGGTTGCTCAGAATGTAAAATCAAAACTGAAGCCTATGAAAAATCATTTTTGACCTTTGTATCTGTGGAGCAACTTTTTTGAGTTAATGTAATCAAGTTAATATTATAGAATGATCCACTATAATATTGTATTGTCTGAGCCTTCAATAATAGTGGGCTGCAACTAACTTGAGAACTTATAAGAGGTGAAAATAAACCTATATGTGTACCACCCATAAAACAAAAAGAAAACTAACAAATGTGTGGGTTTACAAGTGGAGTAGTAAGGCACTACTATACATAGCTAACAACAATGAACCGTCTTTTATGAACCAATTTTATAAGACCCAGTATAAATTTTCTCATTTACGCTCTGTACTATTTGAATGCTAGCATGTATTTGAATAGCTTTTGTAAGTTTTGTCTGTTCCATGATACACACTGATGAAAAGGAAAAATAAAACTAGTTTAAGAAATAGTAAGAGAAAAGTATTATTGTTCTTTTGTTTAGTAAGTGACTTAAGGGTGCTGGGACACACCACAAATAACCACAAATACGGCTCTGCAATAGTAAAAACAACTTAGTAAAAACAACTTGGCTTAAGTGGGTAAGTCAAAGCTTCCCCCACCCACAGCCCAGCTATAAATTGTAAATAGTGCAGCTGCTTGTTATTGTATTCCTAGGCTTACTTTATCAGTATTGTATCTCCCTAGAGCAGATGCTGGCTCCCAGATTGTCTCCAAGCTTTGACAGGTAAATAACTCCTCACTAATGACTCCATTATTTTAATTTTTTATTCTTGTGCAAAACTTCTTCCTGATATATCGCTCATTTTTTTTTAATTTTATAGTATTGTGATGACCAGTGATACTTTTATGAATGTATATAATATAATGATTTTATATAAAAAAATATTTTGAAATAGCCAGCTAAATATAGATGAATATTTTGTGATGTAGCTAGCCTAAGTAAAGATGAATAAACAATGAAGTGAATAGCTAAGTACAGAAAACTGTACATAAACTGAAACTGTAGAGTTTTCCAGCAGCAAAAATGGTTCACTAATCTATTATAGGTACATACACACACTGAATATGCACCTAGCTAGCTTGATAAAAGCCTTCCCTTACCTCACCATGCCGATAAAAACACTATTAACAAGACTACAATAATCTCACACTGGTTTCAGTAGGGCTTATCATCGTGAAGGAGAGGTGGCCAGAAAACCGGCTTGCTAACCGGTAGGCGCCCAAAAGTTAGAGAGCACCTGGAACTCACTTTCCACGAGAAATCAATTGAATCTGCTGTGGGTGTGGTTAGAATGCAATCAAGTCTCTGCCAAAAGATCGTGTGGACTAATTTTTAGTCCTGGAGTCTACTTTGTGTTACTTCTCAGAAACTAAGCGTAGAAATGACTCCAAACTTCATACACAAAATGACTACGACTTTAGCTACGAAATTTTCGTTGCAAATTTTTTTTTTGGAAGAAAAAAATTCGGGCGCGCTGCCGCGAGGACCAAATGAGCACAATCAACTGGGCAAAATAAAGCAGAATTAAGAAAAAGTACAACGAAGGTTTTGAAGACCATCAACAAATATAGCAGTAGACAAAGAATTGGCTCGTCAGTGCTGGCACCACAGTGGAGTTGTGGATTATTTACTTGAGGCTGAGGAGCTCGTGAAAAATGCAGTTGTTATAAAGGTTACCTGTAAGTTGTAGACCACTTATTTTAACACTTTGCTGCCTCATATATTATGTGTCCTAGAGTTTGACAAACATTGGACTGTCAGAAAAATAAAACATTATTACACTTTTTATGACACTGGCTTGATATTATGGTATCAGTATTGTATATTATATGAATAATTCTAATTTTTTTTGTTATTCATGTCGTCTTTGTGGTGGAGAGTGAGCAATAATTAGTCATTCTAATGTGCATCTTACATAGTGTACATGCACTTGCTTGTAAAATAAATTTATTCACCCATCAGTTAGCTTGCATTCATATCAATTTACTGTACAAACTTTCATAGCATTATTTTTGCAAATTAAATTCATAACATTGGAATGATATTCATGATAGCACTGGTCACTTATCTTAATAAGGTGTTTGTTCACAGCTCATGAGATTAGCAACAATCCATTGCTTCTTGTTTTTGTTTCGCTACATTTTTCTTTACATATTTAGCTATCCTGATTAAATCAAAACTAAGTCCTTACAGTACTCACCACTTCAACAAATTTACCTGTTAAATGGTAAACTGAGTTAAAACCAATGCCAAACTTTCCGACTTTGAACGGGTCGTCTGCCTTGATGCTGCGCTGCAGACATTGTATTCCCTTCCAGTCTTCTTTTGTAAATACAGCATCATTAGCTGATATAAGAGCTGGTCCCTGATAGGCTTTCAATGCTGTAGCCTCCAAGTTCGAAGTGCCATGACGCCTGCTGTCAACAAAGAACTGCACAATGGAAGCTCCTGCATCATCTGCGTTCTGTATTAACTCCTATATTCCCAACAAATGTTACCAGGAGATACTCCGACGTTCTTTTACCAGCCACAATACAGTTATATACAACTAACCTTAAATATTTGGCCATCAGGATATTCGCCCAGGATATCCTTAATCATGTCTGACAAGGGTGGTTTAGTCAGATTAAACTCCCCACGCTGCGGGGTAGCCATAACGAGCTAACTCTGACGAGACTACCGCGCTGAACTAACTGCGGCCTCTCTGCGCGCTGCCAGATATAGGAAGCCAATCGAGGCTGTTTCACCTATAGAATTAAACTTACCGTTAAATTATTAACCCGCCAGGGATTTCCGGTATGCTCATGAATATATTCATGATTCACTCTGGTGATTCTCCCTTTTCCTGGGAAGGGAACCGGAGTTTCTGTAACCTTTCAAAATCCATTCCCATTCCACTGCACAGATTCCATATACAACCACTCACTGACCTTATCCATACCTGTCAACCACGAGTTCAGCAGTTGTAAGAAGCCATTTAGTGGGTGCTTTTTTATGCCGTTGGGAAGTTTTTCAACAATTCAGAATGAGGTGAGGCGGTAATTAAAAGGTTGATTGATCAAATGAACAACTTGACTGAATGCTACTTATTTTTGTGATGACAAAAATTAACACACATTAACCCTCTCGTTCCCGAATTGTTTGGACGCGCGCGGAAAAATCTAATCTCCTACCGCGGAATAGTGCATTACCGTTTTATTTTTTTAACTCGATGCTGGCTGGGAAAACCCCATAGCAACCATATATCACTAAATAGACCAAGAGTTTGGGATTCCCCTCATTTTTTGATTGAGAAAATTGAATAATATTTAGGCCCTCTACTATTACTTTAAAAAAAAAAAATTTTTTTCCCCAAAAAATTCCACTTTTCCCATCAATAATAATAATAAAAAAATAGAAATAATATTGTTTGATGTACTTTATACCAATATTATATTAGTTCAACAATAAAATATGTTGTTTGTTGTGTGTGGTGCTGATTGTGATCATGTAGGAGACATCTATGAGTGTCCACAAGGAACATACGCCATTGGACGTCGAGCTCCACTACAAAACAATTTCATATACACAAAAACACCAACAACAAAGATATTTGTAATACAAACAACAAATTATTCATGGTCCTATATAATTGCAACTTTATGATGTATTGTATGCGGTTTCATACAGGATTTTTGTTTGGGAGGGAGGGGGGGTGGGGCTCCGAGTGTACTTCGCCAGGTCCAGCATCTTCTCCTTCGTCAATGGAAGACTCTGCTCCTGTTGCCTTATCTGCGTCCTCTCCACAATCCCTCTTCACAATCCCTCTTCACAATCGGGTCGGTGACTGCATACACATCTGGTCCTAGTAGTACATTCTGGTAAAAAAAATTAAAATTTGAAAATTTGAAATTGTTCAACAAACCACAACCCACTTTCAAATCTCAAAACTCAATGAAATATATATATATTATAGCTAAACAGCTTTCTCCATCTCAATATAGCTATAAATAAGTCCTTTCCACAACAGAAGCTTGCTAGTTTTCAAGAGAAAGACAAGAGAAAGACAAGCTTACATCGATCATCTTCTTGACTTCCATTGTCAGTGTCAGAGTTGACGGGGTCTGGTCCCCAACCCTGATATACAGGGCCTCCTATAGCCCTAGATGTCGTCTCCCTCTTCTCCGCTTGATCCTGAGTCGCTAGAGTCAGTATCAAGCAAGTATAAAACTTCCACAGCACTGTAACTGGTAGACGCCATCTTTCCAAATTGACTTCGAAAAAAATTTTTTTTTTGCATAGTTACCTGGATCACACGACACGCTCACTTTTTTCCTGTGATGTAATAAGCATTACCTAAGCCTGTACGTAATGGGGAGGCCCCCAGTTGAACTGGCGATTTTATAAAAAAAAAAGAAGACAGTAAGTCAAACCGCAAAGTCTTGGTCGGCAAAGAAGCGGTTGTTTCAATGTGTTATGGAAGGCTACTGGGCTCAAGCAATTTTTCGCTGCTTCTACAAAGCTCTGGAGATGACTGGATCCATAAATGAAGCTGCTGTGAAGAAGGTAACTTTTTTTAAAATTCGACGGAGAACCGATGTTTTTTTTTTTTGCCGAGGAAGAAATAAACGCAACTGCTGTGAGGTACTGTCGAAGCAGCCCTGGCTGAAAGCTATTTTAGATGCTTCTCCAACGCATTGGGCACCTGTGTATGCAATCTGAAGGTTCTAGCTATAAAGTAACTATTTTTAAAAATTCGGAGAAGCCAACCGGTCTTCACCCGCTTTTAAGCGGGATTGGGAACGAAAGGGTTAACACATAAAGTTCACTGGAGTATCACCAGGAACAGCTGAAGAGGCATTGCAGGATTTGTGGTAACAGGCTCCATAAGGCAAAAGGCAGACCACAACCTGTGTACTCCTGCCAGAGCAATTCAGAATGCCTAGCAGAGTTTGCTAGAGTTTCCAATAGCTCCACTGAGGACAGCAGTGTCTTTCCACAGTTTTTCTGCAACCCATGCCATTCAAAGTTGAAGCGTGCAAAGAAGGCTTCTGAGGATGGAGTTCCCTTTCACTCCATTGTACCAGTAGAATGGTCACCACACGTGGAAAACTGTCAAGTAGGTTTAAAGTATCTAAGCCTAACGTTAATAATAATAATAATAATAATAATAATAATAATAATAATATTAATAATATGAATGAAAAAAAGAAGAAAGAAAGATGGACATTAGGCTCTCCTACTTTCCAGCCCTATAACAATTCAGCTGTTTAGCTGGTGCCTTAAATAGACCACTTGTAACTCAGCCTGATTTATTAATAACACAGCTATAAGATTATCCTATCAAAACATTATTGACTCCAAGGTCAATTAAAAAAAAATGATAGTTGATGCAAGGAAATGGTTTAAAGTTCTGAATGGAACAAGCTCCTCCCAAGTAACCAAGCACACATATAGAAGTTATCACTGTGAGGCATTCTCAGGATTATCTAAACCTTATAAAAAAAATTAAAAAAATCACTGTTACTGGATAGGTGTTACCATAGCAACTCACAAGAAACTGGTCAATACCAGAGACTAGCTTTTAAAATTAAGATGATCTCACCTTTGCCCTAAATAGAGAAATATTCTCTCTCTTTCTCTCTTTGTGTTAAACCAGTTTGGGAGTTCCTAGATTACCTAATAATGAATCATATTAATAATAATAAAAAAATATGTGCTGCTATAACGACTAGCTTACTGAAGCAGAGTGGTGTTCCTCAGTCACCACAACTCTTGGCACAGTTAAGTCACTGCCTTGTGAAAGTCTCTAGAAATACTAATTTTAAAAAATGCTAGTATAAGTCCCATCTTTTTTTTTTTCTTTTTTTTTTGCAAATGTGATACTGAATTTGCTATTGCAAAAACTTAGGTTTGCTTGTACTTTCAGCAAATTGCAATGGGTGGCGTGCATATGAAAGATGCTAAGGCAGAGGGCAACTTGAAGGTGAAACACCCAGGGCAGTTATTGACTATATCAAGTCAATATCACCAAATCCAATTGTAGAGGACCCAACCCAACAGTTTCTTCCCTCACCCACCTCAAAGAATCTGCGCTATTCTCTTTGTCACAATGTAGCCTTTCCACCAGTTGGTGTTGGACAATTTCTGTGATATGTGAGTTGTACTTGGGAGGTGTGAAGGTGTAGTCATAATTTAATTAGTGGCCCCTCCAGAATGACTGCCACTAATTCAATTATGACTACACCTTCACACCTCCCAAGAACAACTCACATGTCACAGAAGTTGTCCAACACCAATTAACATTCCCAGTGGCTGTGCCCCACCACACAATGATCTCATGTTCTGTATCATCTGTTTATACGAAGTTCCTTGTTGACTCACCCTCATTCAGTTCAGTAACCACTAGAGGGCTCCATAAGCTGAAATATTATGGTTATATTCTACTGAAATAAATTCTCTGAAACTTGCTACACCTGCAGCTAGCTATCAGGGTAGCTAGTTCTATTAAATAGTCTAGCTGCCTGTAATATCACCGTTTTTTATTTTCGCTATAATAATTGTATTGGGCACGCAAATAAAAAAATTCGCGGGTATCACCGATTATATTGACCAAAGTTTCTTGTAAGACATATTTTTGTAAAGGAATGTATATCTGGATGGCACCCCTTCTAATATTGCTGTGCATACCTTCAACGAACACTGTGCTAAGTTTCATGCTTTGGTCCACTCTGTCAAGTTTAGTCATATATGTGAGGGGGGGGGGGGGGGGGGGGGGGGTAGGGAAACTGGAGGAGTAAGGGGTTGTCACATATTATAATGTGCCAGTAGTTACAATTTTGTTTGAGATTTACACCTTATACAGTACATCTTAGCAATGAGTTACGTCTTCAGTGCTATTATTCCTTTCGTAGAAATAAACCAAACAAAGACATTGATTGTTTTGTTTGTTAGTTTGTGTGTGATGTGTTTGGGAGGGGGGGGGGGGGGGGGGGGGGGGAGGTTGGGTATTATATATGGGGGAGAAGCTTCACCTATGCCCACTTTTCTTTGATGAAACCCTGACATATTGTTTTATCAAGTTGTAACTTAACATTCTTAGATTATGTGAGGAAATTGTTCACTGAAGTAAAGTATTCTAGCAAGGGATCAAATGAAAGAATGAAGGAAGAGGCAGTGTTTATGTTGTTGTTTTTTTAACACTACATGGAAGATATTGAAGGTGGTAAGTATAGCCATTGCATTAGCAAATACAAGACTTGTATTTCTATTATGAAAATGATAAATATGCAATATACAGTGTCTGCACGTACTCATGAAGTTGAGAGTGATCAGGAAGATGCTGTTTGGAATGGAACTGAAGCATTTAAAATTATTGCTAGCTATCTTTGCCATTTGTTGTTGTTGTTTTGTAGACGAAGATGACAAAGTATCATTAGATATGATACTTTCGTTTTCACTGGTGCAGACAGTGTTCCACCATTAGGATACAGAAATGTCGATCTTTCATTTAATCATATGAACTTATTATATCCCACTGCATCAACATGTGCTGTTGAGCTGACACTCCCCACTAGACATAAAGATTATAACACTTTTAAATGTCATTTGGACAGTGCATTTACTATGCATGGGGGGGTTTAAGTGCTTCATTTTTATATTCACAATAGCACTCACTAATGATTATTGTTTACAATTACATCATGAACATGTTCCCAAACTATAATGTATATGTCTACACCGAAGTTATCACTTTGTGCAGTGGGTGAAATGATTGATTGAAGTTCTTCTTCTTCTTCTTGCAGCATAGGGTTATTTACTTCACGAATATCTACTATATTGTTGTCATCTTCAGGAATTGGGCCATTCCAGTCTTCTACGCCAAAATTGATATCACCATGTTCCAGCATAGAGCAAATAAACATTAATGATTTAAAATGAATGCATCCTAGACAGAAATGCCTTTAGTATATACCACATCAGTAATGAATAAGTGGCAAATTACAGAACAGTTTGGCACACATTAAGGAACTTGCTATTTTATTTACTGTTCTTGCAATTTCTTTGAAATTAACTGATTAAGCTCAAATTATGCCCTAACTTTTCATTACAATAATGGTGATTTTGAAGAACTAAAGTACAAGTGTGAAATTAAGTTAGCGTTTGTGTGAAATAGTAGCAATCGTTCGACCCAGGTTGTATGGCTGGGGTAAATAAAGTAAAATGTCCAAACTGGAAAGCTGGTCAGAACTGGTAAGGTAAACTTCGAAAGACCAGATCTCTCAACTCAAGTGCAATCATTAATCACTATGACAGAAGCTTCCACCAGCATCATTAAATTCAAGTGGAAAAATATAATTAAATTTTAAGCCACAGCAACACAGCAGCTACAAGCTCAGTCCTGCTCAGCTTGCCTGGACAGTAATGTTAAAAAAAAAATCCTTAAAATTTCATGGTGATTGTCTTGAAGCACAAGGTGACAGTAGAATAAAGTTTGGTTCCCATTTTAGAAACAAAGAAGAAATTTCCCACCATGCATACTCCAATTAAAGAAATTGTCATGGTTAGACTTGAAGTGTACTTTTTTGTAGTAAAACATAAATGGCAAGGTTGTAGACAAAGAAATACTTGGGAGTGTATAGCAGTAGCACCCCCAAAAGTTTCAGGTTCAAAGTTACTTGTAAGTGTCAATACACAATTGCAGTGGGTGTGAATTACTAGAGTACATTTTAGCACCCCCAAAATATTATTTCTTGCGTCTATATAGTCTTGACTTGTAATTGTGAAAATTCTAATCCGGCTCATGTGCTTGAAATATAAAGTTTACCTATAGGTAAAGCAGCAATCTTTTGACTAACTAAAATGTTGGCACATTTTCCTCATATTTAACTCTGTGGCAAAAGTCCTGCTCCAAGCTAGTTCTGTGTCTGTTGTTGGCAATATATTTTTGATTGTACAAAAGCTAGCTGCATCTCCAGTAGTTTCTATCCATCTATAGTCAATTATTGCAAAGTTTTGGTAAACACCTTATAAGATATTTTGTAGAAGTCAGTTCATTATTAGGAAATCAGACTTCAGGTTAAATAAATGATAGTTATACAGTATATAAAACAAACTTTTACTGAAATGAATAAGGTTGGTCGGTCGTCCTGCTCCCTGATTAGATACGATTTCTATAGTAGTAGAACTTCTGACAATGTTTTCTTATGCTAGTAGCCTCAAAGTAGAAAGTGCATTACTGGTATGCCCAAGGCATTTTTTCTGCATATCACTCAATTCATCAAACGAATCTAATATAACTATTTCTCTGTAGCAGAATTCTAAAGAAACTATTAATGCACCTAGAACTCTCTTGCCATGCTTCTTCCATCTCTAAACACAGACAGATCACCAGCTATTCTGCATATTCTTTCCTCCATCATAGAGTAAAGTGGTCTAAAGTATTATAGTCAAAAAATCATGTCCCTCCCTCACCCTTTACTTGGTTTCTGCTACAGTATCCACCAGTGGACATGCCTCTCCACTACTGCACTCTCCAGTGGACACGCCCCTCCACTTCATAATTCTGTATCAACCGCTGGATATGCCCCTCCACTTCAGATTTATTTACCCACCGGCAGATGACATGCACCTCCACTCCAAATTACTGTATCCATGGGTGAAAATACCCCTCCACTTCGGCTGACTTGTTTACCCTCTTCAACAAACTCGCCCTATTTATTATTGGCAGATCATATAACATCAATTTTGGCACTAATCACCTCCCATAGTTTTGTTCTTGATGAGCACATTTTGATCTGTGTGTTGATTTAGCTATTGCAAATCCATGGGGGTAGACAAGTTCTCTCAAAGGGGGGGGGGGGGGCTTAAAGTTGGTCACACATGCACCCACGCATATTTTAATTAAAATTATAGTTTTGCAAGTATTTGTATACTTGAACTAGAGTTATAAGTAAAATTTATTTGTACACAAAGACCATTGTAACATTTTACATGGGAGGTTGCTAGACAACTTTTTTTTCAAATGGCAGTGGAGTGGTCTTCGCCAATACTTGTAATTCAATCAGTTCAGTTTTCCACCATTACAAAATGTACAATATACAAGTTTAGATAAATTTTTAAGGAGTTAGCGTATGACCGCCGTTAACTTGGGAAGAATAGGGTGGTAGGAAGGTTGTTTGCTTGATAAATTTCAAGTGTTGGTAGGGGTGAAGTGGGGAGAGATGTAAAAGTGACATCTATACTTAGTTGAGGTCACAAAAAGTTATTTTACAGGAAGCAGGAATGGCATGGAAGATTGAATCAACACCACCTGACAACTTGTGTTGTTTCTTTACAACTAGTAATAATTTTTTTCTGTTTAGCACAACTATTAAAGCTGTAAAAAAAAAATTAAGCTATTCAAAGTCACATTGTTAATTATTAAATTAGTCCGTAATATTCACTTTTCACAAAATTAAGGTGGACTTTAAACCCCCCACCCCCCACCCCCACCACTAGAGAGCCATGATATCTCAACTTCAGCATTAGGTCGATAATACTATCTGAACTTATCAAGTATAGGTGAAGCTAAATGATTAAGTATCTGTATTGAACATAGTACACTAAACTGAGACATGCTATTATGTATTATTATTATTTTAATTATTCTTTTCAAAACATAATGATTTACAGTATTAATGTCTATTACTATAATTACTATTCTAAGGTTAGCTAGCAATGAAATATACAAATCCTCAATGTATATAAGTACTCAGTTTGCAAAGTAAATACAAAATATAAAATGGCTAAACAAAAAATGCTCCATTATGAAGAGTCCTTCAATCTTGAATGTTGGAGTAGTAGTTTTCTGCAAACTGGTAGTAGTTACAAATGTCGTTTCTTTGTCTGTATTTATACTTCCTCGTTACTACAGAGTATGCAATGAAAAACAGAAATCCAATCACAAGATTCACTATATAAAAAGTAGACCGACAGCTCAGGAGTGTAGATTCCCAGGAAAATGTGAAGCCATATAGAATGAGTACCCCCAAGCTTTTGTAGAAACCTTGAATAGCATACAGGGACCCAAACAGTAAGCCTTTCATATAGTGTGGGCTCTGGCAACAAATGAACTCCCATACTGATGTGTACAGTAAAATGGTAGCTATGGAAGAAAGAACGTGGAGCGCAGAAAACATGTAAGCACTTGGAATTCTGAAAAAACTATGACTGATTACAAAACTTTCATTTGTTTGGTACATACAGGCGTAGTAGTAAAGCCCAAAGATGTCTTGGACATCATATGCTAGTAGATCGTAGAGCAGACAGAGACCAAATAATGCAATGAGCAAAAGGAATCCTAAACCCATTCTTCTGAACATGTTTGGAACATAGCGTTCAAAGCACGACTTTATTACAAAAATGTAAGCTGGTATAATACCAGCTGGTATTAGAAAAGATAGCATCCCATAGTCCAGCATTATGAATTTTATCTTGTCTCCTATTGTGAGAATTTTGTTCTGGTCATATTTATGGTGGATAACTAGTATGTTACCTATCATCTCCATCAGGAAAGCTGGTCCTATTGTTACCAAAACTCTGATAATTCCAAACAACACTTTTACATCTTCTACTTCTTCTGTTTTGTATAAGCCTCCATATCTTTCCTTGGCATTATCCAATCTAGAACGTCGTCTGTCTTCACAATACACAAATGCCGTTGGAGGCCTGAGTGGCGTTTTATGATGCCAAGCAAACTTCAATATCTTGTACACTGTTTTGTAAGGGTTTTTAGGCATTCTTTCATCTTGAAACCAGGATTGATACTTGCGTAGGATTACTATGACAACCACAGAGCAAGCGAGACATGAACAAAATGCTGCTCCTACAATATATGTTTTCGGTTCTCCAAAGCTGGTATTCCCATGGTCAATGACAATATCATTGAATAATGGGATATTTATAACTGACCCAATTAGCTTGGTGCAGTTGATTGTCCAGAACAAAGCATAAAAGAACAAGGAAGACTCTCTTGTCGGGGCATCACGCAACTGGTCAGTTGAAAATTGCAAATAATTTGACACAAATATTATGTATCCAAAACCATAAATAATTATTGTGACATAAAGCGTATACAACAACATATTATTATAATATTTTAAGTGGTATTGAGAAATAAATACAAGAAGAGGAAATAGTAATGCAAATGCCAATGACATTGTAGCAATAATGTATGTGCTAAACTTTATAGTTTTAAACCTACCGAATTTAACATCTGCCAAATATCCAGCAATGGGACACAGGAGACATAAGAAGCCTTTATAGCTCACATTCAAAAGTTTTTTATCGGTATAGTTCTCAGCAAAAGATTCCGTGCTGAGAAACAAGATGAAAGGAAGAATAGCAGTAAAGATCCAAAACAGAATGAATAGTAAATGTTTGGAGCATAATTGACTTGGCCTCACACCAGAAATTCTAGAAATGTTCAACGATCTTAGCAAAGGCATTCTGCTCAAATCTTTTGAGTTGGCAGAGTTCTCACTAGTATGGCTTTCCATTGTATTGCTGTTATTTGAACAGAGCACTTAAACATTTTCCAATGATAACTCTACTTTTATGTTAAGTGAGTGTTATTGTTTATATATTTATGCATAATCAACAATGTGCAGCAACACTACCATTTTCAGTGTATCCTGTGACATAATTATTGAACAAAAATAGCGAAGAGCAACAGTCAAGACTAACTGTTTGCTACTACAAAACATACACATGTCTAATGTGGTGAAGCACATGGATGACTGTATTATGTATCTCTTGTCAACACCCCTTCTAACTACAATCACTTTCTTGAAACTTTCAGCACGACACTATCTTAATCATGTGACATAATACATAAATATAGTTAAATGAACTTTGACCTGGTGTGTGCTTGATACAATAGTTGTTCACGAATATTGAAATTACGTCCATTAC
>WLWD01001159.1_pt1 | contig 59700 bp, 36 predicted proteins | sample 6712731 | NCBI WGS metagenome assembly WLWD01 (sample SAMN12718690, study PRJNA576275) | sponge metagenome | isolation source: marine sponge | host: Mycale hentscheli | place: New Zealand: South Island, Marlborough, Capsize Point | collected 2014-11-01 | reverse complement strand
TATATCTTAATTTCGCAAGATATCATAGCTAAGCATTAAAAAAAAAGTCAGTTGAATTTAATGTAAAAAGTAAAACTAAAAGATTCAAAATAGCAAATGTATCCTAGAGAAGATATAACAAAAAGTAGTTTCGATTTGTACACTTAGCCACTGTATAGCTAATAATTAAGACATGGTAATATCAAGTAACCTTCACGGTAGTGCTATTATATCTTGATTTAAACCTCGCTTTTGACTTTTTAAGTTCTTACTAAAATCTTTATGTAGATCTAGCTTTAGCTATCCTAAATGGTGTCTAAATTGGTTCATAATTTGAATAATACTGGTGGTGTTTTACCAGCTGGTGATTACAAAATTATTTCTTGGACCAAATACCAATTTTTTGGCATTACCTAGTTAGGTATCAGTATAGTTTGTGCAATGAAAAAGGTAGATTTAATTGTGGTCTTTATAATGGAAACTAAACATGCAAGACACACCCACTACCAGTGAGTGTGCCTTGCATGTGGTAGTCTCAGAGAATCTTCATTTGTAGCACTTGACATAGTATTCAGCACAAGCAGAACTACAGAGGGCAGCAAGAACATATTAGCTTACCTGACTACAAAGTACTCTCAGGAGGCGCTATATAAAAAATGGGTCGAAATACAAAAACCAAATCTCCAATAACATAAAATTCTGAGTAGTTAATAAAACGATTAATAACTTGTAATTTTCAATAACATTGCGTGGTGGACAGGCTATCACTAAACAGAGTGGACCACTACTATATAACACTTTCCGGTGCGCTGCACAGTTAGGGTTAACAACGCGCAGAGTTAGCGTGGCCACGCCCACATAAAGGGCTTGGAGTTTGCGTCATTAGTAGTTGTAGCGTTTATCCTAAAAGTGAAAGTGCGGTAACATGATGATTTTGTTACTTATTTATACTTTTACGCCGCATCTAGTGGTAGGTAAGTTACATTGATATGAAGGACTTTAAAGATAAGATATAGCTAATACAGTATATATTAATTTGTAATAATTGACAATATGAAATTCATTGGTCTCGTTAACTTTGCTATAGCTAATAAATAATGTTATTTTAGATTATAATATCGAACTAGCAATTTGTCTGGGCACATAGTGTTAGTAGATAGACACTCTTGTGGCTTGTGCCTATTCTCCTAACTCACTATTAATGTGTGAGGAAGCAATTATCAGAGGACTTTATCAGCCCAAAGACTTAGCCCGTTCACCTCTACACCTTTATAAGGCTTATATGTCTGGTACAATTTACGACTTTGCTCAATTTTTAGATTGGCATTCTCCTTTTTATACTCGGACAATTGAAAAGTTCAGAATGAGTCAACGAGGCCACAGATTCGCGTACAGGGAACTAAAATTGAATTATAAACGCGACTACTACGTTCAAATGCCAGTCCGGCGTTGGCGACCCTTTATCATACCAATTATGTGAGCGTGGGGATAAGGAAAGCGTCTTGTGGGAGCTTGTGGTATGGTGAGCTAGGTCGTGAGCCTCCTCGACAGTAGCTGCCACCAGAGAAGTCACTGTCAGAATACACCACACTCCAGTCAAGGAGCTTCCTAGTCCAAGTGTCAACTTAGGTTTGGAACAAGTTGAGGCAAGCCCTTCCTATCCTTAGGTTAATCAGCCAGGGATACCTCCCAGACAGAGTTCTAATTCTCAAGAGAGGAAAGTTAGGCAGAGCCTTCCCCTAATGTATTTCGATAAAGTGAGATCATTACAATAAAGTGAGGCTGGCCAATATACACCAAACCTGCCAAAAGGTGAGGTGAGAAATAACATGGATGAACGTGTGTGCATAGGTATGGGTTGAATAAATTCAGGTTGTGTGAATGTAATTACATGAATAAGATGAGTGTGAATGAATGAAAATGCAGTAGGGTAGGGTTACATGGACAAGTCTAGGGTAGCATGAATAAGTTAGCTTCATGTGGGAGAAAGTCATTCTACCCACAGAGCTCGCCATCAGATTTGTCCTCACTCAGGTACCTGACGTCAACATTGAGGACCATGTAAAGTTTGCGTTTCGTGAGCATTTTTACGCCGTGATGTAAGCGAGCAATCACTGTGGGTCACATCTTCAACGTGAGCAGCTTTGTTTCGCTTGATGTGCCACCCAGACTAATGAGTCGAAATTGCGTAAAGAAATTATTTGAATTGAATCCCCCAAAGCAGGAGGAAGGGAGTAATTCTTGTTAGGTGTAGAAGCAGCAGAAATATCCAAGAATTGTTTTGACTCACTTGCACATTGTACAAAAGTACAAAGTTTTGCTGACTCCACTCTGTAATAGCTATACACATTATCTCTTTCACAAGCACAGTCTGATCTCACCAATTTTAGCAAATTCTGTTATGTTAGAAATACATTCCACTCCACTAAAATGGCACATCTAGCTAATGTTCTTTGAACTCCTACAGTCCAGTTTCATCTCCAGTATATTTATTGTCACTCTATTAGTCTCTTTCTATTACTGACTATAACAACATCAACCATTAAATTTCATCAGTTATTATTACTTATACTTCATATTTACCAACCAAAAAAAACCCCCAAATAACAACAACAAATAAAATACAAAACAAAGGATAAAAACTAGAACGACACAAATCCAGTTGGAACCTTGATCTAAAGTTTTAATCAACATAGTGGCTGTTAGAACTAAGAAAATTTGCTAGTATTACAAAATCATTTCTCAGAACAAACACAAACTTGCCTGGCAAAATATAATTGAGTTATGTGTTAGTATAGCTTGTGCAATGAAATATCTAGTTATGTATTAGTTTTTCTTGTGCAATGAAATTTCTAGTTATGTATTAGTATAGCTTGTGCAGCAATGAAATATCTAGTTATGTATTAGTATAGCTTGAGCAATGAAATATCTAGTTATGTGTTACTTGAGCAATGAAATATCGAGTTATGTGTTAGTATAGCTTGTGCAATGAAATGTCTAGTTATGTGTTAGTATAGCTTAAGCAATGAAATATCTAGTTATGTGTTAGTATTGCTTGAGCAATGAAATATCCTAGTTATGTATTAGTATAGCTTGTGCAATGAAATATCTAGTTAGGTATTAGTAGCTTGTGCAATGAAATATCTAGTTAGGTATTAGTATTGCTTGTGCAATGAAATATCTAGTTAGGTATTAGTATAGCTTGTGCAATGAAATATCTAGTTATGTATTAGTAGCTTGTGCAATGAAATATCTAGTTATGTATTAGTAGCTTGTGCAATGAAATATCTAGTTAGGTATTAGTATAGCTTGTGCAATGAAACGGGTAAATGTATTCAAGTAAGAGAAGCAAATATGCAAGAGACACTCCCCTATAGTATGTCCAAGTTGAGTTGGCGCGGTAAAAACCGTTAATAACTTTTGAACGGAAGTAGCTACGCTTCCGGGGTTTGTACCATTCGAAAGCTCGTGCCGAAGCGGTCCAGAAAATACCCTTTAAAAACTTCTGAGCCAGCGGGAAAGTGCAGTTTTAAAACTCAATAGAAAAGACGTTTCCCGCGCTACACGCGGCGGGATTTAGTCACGCGCTCAAACTGGGCCAAACACGTGCGCAGTACCTCAGAGACAATTGTAAACACAAAGCAGTCGTAAGTTTGGTGACTTCGTTTCTACCCTTCTGCTTGACATTCTGGTTCATTTTAGGCTCAGGAATTTGTTGCTATTCAAGGCTACTTAACAAGAGCAAGCTACAATGTGAGGTACGTTTGTATCACGGGTTGCTTGTCCACTCAGATTTTCTTACCTGTTTAAATAGGGCCTATTTATTTAGAAACTCAGCCAATTTACTGTTTGCTGACCAAGATAATAAGATATACAATTCATCATAGACTCTACATGTCACTATTTATGCTTTAGCTGTCCATTACTCCTCATGTCTATATAGGTACAGTTCTCTATGGTTATGGTGATGCTATTTACCACCCTCCAAATTCAACTGCTGCTTGTATCTGCCACAATTCATGTCATCATAAAATTATATAATATATATTGTATATGTCATTATAAAATTATGGTAATTGTCTTTTTTTTTTGTATAATTTAAAAAAAGTTGAAATTTAACAAGTAGATATAAAATATAGTAAAATCATGAATAAAATGATATGAATGATTCAGTGTGGAGGACAAAGTAATACTGGAATGTGTGTGGCCATAGCTAAAGTGTAGGTGATGTGCTGGATTCTTCTTCACATTACTGTTGAGTACTTCAGAAATTCGTCACACCAAGAAATAAGAATAGAGTTTAAATACACGCTTAATCACACAACGATCAGACTTACTTGAGGAGGCATTCAGCGGCGGTCCTGTGCTTCTTTCCTCTAAGCTTTGTAGCTCCAGATAACCCTCGCAACCTTCAACCAGTTTTAGCGCACAACTAGAAGCTCGTACAAACTATAAACTACGAGTGATTAGTTATAACTGGGCATATATTGAATACAGCCGCGGAAGAAACTGCTTTAGCTTCTTTCTCATTTCAACAAGTAAACTTACGGTAATAATGCGCACCTTGGACCCGCCCCGTTTTTACTGTGGGCGTCGACGTTTTCGCGCGTTTGAGCTACTACTGTCATGTGACCTGAATTGGTCTCCGGTTTCGTCAAGTGCATTCCTCTTTTTCCGCATTTGTGGTCGCGCCAACTCAACGTGGACATACTATAGTATCAGTGGAACCTTCAATTGTAGTACTCCACGTACTAATTAGCACAACTACCCACAAACAGCACATGTAAGTGCTATAAACCTTTCCCACACGCGCACTTCAACACGCAGTAAGTTAGCGTGGCCACACCCACATACATATAGGCCTTGAGAGTTCGCGTGATTGGTAGTAGTAGCGTCTATCTTATAAGTGAAAAGTGCCGTAACAAAATGATGATCATCTTGTTACTTATATATACTTTTACACTACAAGTGGTGGAGGGTAAGTAACATTAAAGTAAATCACAGTATAGCTAAAATTATTTTTATTTTGGTAGCATTTTGGTAGTCTGGCAACTGAAAAAATTAAAACTAAATATAAATTTCTCAAGATATCATTAGCTAAGATTAAAAAAAAAAGTCACTTGAATTTAATGTTAAAAGTAAAACTAAAAGATTCAAAATAGCAAATGTATCCTAGAGAAGATATAGCAAAAAGTAGTTTCGATCTGTACATTTAGCCACTGTATAGCTAATAATTAAGACATGGTAATATCAAATAACGTTCACAGTAGTGCTATTATATCTTGATTTAAACTTCGATTTTGACTGTTTAAGTTCTTACTGATCCGTTATGTATAGCTAGCTTTAGCTATCCCAAATGCGTCTAAATATTTGTTCATATTTTGAATAATACTGGTGGGGTTTTACCAGCTGGTGATTATAAAATTATTTCTTGGACCAAATATCAATTTTTTTTGGCATTACCTAGTTAGGTAGAAAAAGGTAGACTTAATTTTGTAGTCTTTATAATGGAAACTAAACATGCAAGACACACCCACTACCAGTGAGTGTGTCTTGCTTGTAGTAGTCTCAGAGAATCTTCATTTGTAGCACTTGACATAGTATTCAACACAAGCAGAACTACAGAGGGCAGCAAGAATATATTAGCTTACCTGACTACACAGTACTCTCTCAGTAGGCGCTATCTCAATAATGAGCCCCTAACCCTTTCCGGTGCGCTGCCCAGTTAGGGTTTTTTTATTCCCCAAAGAGGTAAAAGATCAGCTATACAACCGGTAAAAAAAAAGACAATAATAATTATATACAAAAAGTTCAGACTACACCGTCCAGGGAGGGGGGTATGGTGGGGAGACGGTGGAGCCACAGGGATGCATTGCCCAACCATAAAGTCACTGTCGCCTGGGCGGGCCTGCGAACCAGGCAGTAAGCCAGGGGTCTCCTTGGAGGGTGCCAGAGCAGGGGACTGGGAATCAGCGTGGATGGGGCCGGACAGCATTGTTAAACAACGCGCACAGAGTTAGCGTGGAGCTCCCACATAAAAGGCTTGAGAGTTTGCGTCATTGGTAGTTGTAGCGTTTATCCTAAAAGTGCTGTAACAAAATGGTGATGATTTTGTTACTTATTTATACTTTTACGCTGCATCTAGTGGTAGGTAAGTTACATTGATATGAAGGACTTTAAAGTACAAAAATAAGATATAATACAGTATAAGTAATAATTGGCAATATGAAATTTATTGATCTGGTTAACTTTGCTACAGCTAGCTAATAATGTTATTTTAGCTTATAAATATTGAACTAGCAATTTGTCAGGCACATAGTGTTACAGTTTGTCCAAGTAAAGTTGGCACGACCCCAAGCTCGGTAATTGAGGAATGCATTTAGTACTTTACTGGAAGCAATTTATTTATGTGAATCCAAGTCAATTAAGCGCTCAAACGTCAACGTTGCGCTGGGAAAAGGGGCGGTAGGCAGGTGCTCATTAATACTGTAACTATTGAAAGAAAGAAATTTGGTGAAGTTTACTGAGTTTTCGGGCGCTGTACAACTCATCTCACCTGTTTTCAATAATATTTATGTTTATTACGGGCTGATAATGTACAGCAAATGGAAATCGGAAACTGGCGGGGCTGTCGATTGTACCTACTGTGTCCCAAGAAATATTTTGATTTTCACAGGATTCAGCAGTGCAGCACTGTTAACTTGTAGCTAAAGTTACTGGACTTTCATGTTAAATACAATTATCAATTGTTTCATTTATTTATTGTATATGAAAAATTGATGAAATGATAGTTTAAGTAATACACATACAAAAAATAGTAGTGATCCGAGTTGAAGGTGAAATTCTGCCTGAGTTAGTCCTAATCCTTACAATAAACGGCACCTATAATAGTGAAGAAAAGAAATTGGCATAAACATGGCTTTGACAAGCACACATTTTAACGGCAACCAGCCTAAGTGTGGCTGTATTACAAGTTGCTAGCTAAATGAGAACTAAATCACTTAAATATATTGGCTATACTGTATTTGTTCTTGAACAGGTAGACAAATAATCTTACCAACATCCTATCACGTGGTCCTGTACCCTCTGTGACAACAGAACACTCCTGTTTCCACACTCGCAATTTAAGCTAATCGTACATGCTACATGGAGGAATTCACTTAATCATAAGCGTGCTGTTTAGATAGAATATATTTAGACTTGGTGTGCTGCTATTATTGGTAATTTGGCTTTACTAAAACAAGAAGTATATAGGAAGTATACATTCATTCTAAGGGCTTGAGATCATAAACTCTCTATTCTTTGTCTTATTAGCTAATAAAAGACTAAACCTAAATTATTCTCGAAGAATAATGAAGAATCTTTTTATGTATTTTAGTATAAAATGCTAGCTTGCTCACCATTTTGTGTTGAAAAACAATACAACAGCGATGTAAGATAGAACTGTACTGGACAGGATAGCATGGCCACATAGTAATCAGTTGTAAAAATCAGGACTAATTGATTCTTTAAAGAATGAAGTGAAAGAAATACTATTGTAGAGATGATAAAACTTGACAAAAATTTAAACCAAAATTAAATATAATCTTTACACTGTTAAAAATGGGGTGTTTGGTGTTAAATAGGAGGCGCTGCCTGGACACCCCAAGTTAGTCGCAACTAAATGATATTTGAAATGAAGAAACTAATGGATATAAGCTATTATTATATAAGCTCACTTGGTAAAGTATGCGTTGGTGTAGAAGTTATAAGGGCTTAAAGTGGGGTGTCCAGACCGCGTCTCCTGGCAAACAGCTCGCGAGGTATTATTTAAGCACGCATTTTAACAGTGTATTCATTTAGTTATTAACAATAATGATTAGCTAATCCTTTAACATAGCATTATCAGATAAACTCAACTAAAACAAAAACTGCCATCAGTATTATTTAAATTACCAATTAATGGAGATTTGAAATTAAAGAGAAAGCTCTACCTGAACTCTTAGTCAGCACTTTTTTTGAAAAAACAACAACAACAACACACAAAAACAACAACTAAGTCCAAATGTCATGTATTATTCCTGCAACGTAAAACATCTTGAAATGCAATGCAAGTAACTGCAACAGCAACATTAATTTGTAAGCCATAAAATAACAATTGATAAACTTTTAACCAAGGTCTTAATTAATATTTTGTTCAAAGTTTATTTTAACATTTTTGAAACAGGCAATTTAGAAGTAGAAGTCAATGGAATCCCTCAAAAGTATCTGAATCACTTGGTCAAAGTTCCCTATAATGCTAAAGTGTCGCTAACTTGCAGGTCACAGAATGTGGAATTATTAACGTTTATCAATACAACTCTAGATCTGGATCAAAACTTTCTGAACGGACTTTCACCCTACTTATTCATATCAGCTAATGTTACAATTGACCACTTTAATGCAAGGAACAGAGGATTTTATAGATGTGCAACAAATATTCATTCAAAATCATTACAAAGGACGTTAATCACAACAAGTGAGTGTATTATCATTCTGTTACTTTATTGTGCACTAATAGGGTAAAGGTTGTTAATTGAGGTTGACATATTGGTATCACTTACAAACGTACTAATAGATTGAATATATTATAGTTAGTACGTGTGGTATAAAATATTAAGTCGACTAGTCATCAGTTATTTAACAGTCTACTTTGTATACCATGAAATTGTAGTTTGGGATGTTACTTCTGGAAGGTGAAGGATAAAGTGAGAAAACTTGCAAATTTTGTCACTTGTAGATAATTAGCTAATTAAATTGATTAGCTCTTTTAATTATACATAATTATTTAGATTAACCTAGAATTTTTCCAAAATCATCAAGGTTTTTTACTATGTAATCTCGGTAGTCATTTGTGCTGAAGCACTACAATCTGTTTGCATCCTTAATACTAAGCTCTATTTTTGTAATGGCTGCATACTTCTCTAAATAATGTACATTATTTCAAGATTCTTCAGTTAAGGTATCATGTATTACATGATTACAGGCCAACATGAGGTAAACATAACAGATCTAATTCAGGAAAGATTGGGCAATTCCTTATATACTACAATATTAGCTCAATACGCTGGCATTCCTGAGCGATTGCTTCAGTGGTACGTAAATGGGAAGCCTGTAGGCCCCTCAAATACTATATTTCACGTCAAACATGATGGACTGAATTCATATCTGAGATTTAAACACGATGATAATCAAACATATGGAACCTTTATGTTGAAAGTGAATGGTACAAAATGGAAGGATACACTAAAGTTGCCTCATCCTCAACAAATTTCTCATCTTTTTGGATCCACCAAAAATATACTTAAACTAGTGACCAAGATAGTAAATGGAAATATTCTCTCTGATGTCAAAGCTACTCCTAACTCTCAATCTGATATGTCTGATCCATTTCAATCACTTAATAGACAAAACCCTACGAACAGAAAAAACTTACCGGATATAATTCACTTAGGACAAGACAAGAAACAAAAAATTAAACCAAAAAGTCACCTTGTCCGTCCAGACTCAACGTTTTCTTCCCGAACCAACTTGGCACCTATCAAAAAGGACAGGGATAGAAAATTTTTGAAAGAAGTAATAGAACAAAACAGGAAAGAAGAAAGTACAGTCAATGAATGGACACGCCTACCTGCTCATGCTAAATCTCTAGAGAAGAATATCCACAAAAAGTTCGTTCAAGGAAGCAACATTTTACAAACTCTCCAATCTGATTTTAGTGAGTTAAAACAAAAAGTAATTACGACAAATTCCTTAATTCTTTGTAGCTAATTGAAGAATATTGTTGAAGTTATTGAAAATGGAACTTGATTAGCTACACTGTGTCTTAAATAATACAATGGTAATGTTATAATTTAGGAACAGTTTAAATGTCACCATTTTTAAATTCCACTTTATGATAGTAATAAGTCAACTAAATAATTCCAATAGTGCATCTATAAGTATGTCAGAAATTTAAGTAAGCGTATTTAACATTCTCTATGCTCCTATATAATATGTATACATGAATAGAGAGAGAGACAGACAAAGAGAGAGGGAACACAAACAGACAGATGGACAGATAGACAGACAAACAGACAGACAGACAGACAGACAGACAGTCAGCCAGACCGACAGACTTGCATTCTTACATCCAAAATACGCTTCCGATTATAATGCTCTGAATTTTTAGATTCAAATACAACACCTAATAAGGCTATTAAGAAGACTCCTCCAAGTAGCTTGACACTCAATAGGAACAACAATAGAGGAAGTAAAGAAGAAACTGAAGTAGTTCAATTAGGTCCAAACAGGAAACTGAAAAACCTGCTCAATGAATGGATCCGTCAGCAGATTCAAACTAAGCGAACACGTCACTATGTCAACCAAGATTCATCTGTTCATCAAGAACAATTGGATCCTAGCAACAGACAACAGAATGTGAAATCTCATGATACAGACAGAGTACCTTCTCCAGCTATTCCAACAGATTTATGTAAGCAGTAGAATGGATTTACACTTTACACATTTTTAAATCCAATTCTTGATTAAACGTTGCCTGAGTATCGAGTCTATTTTCTAATTCGGCCACATTTTATACCTTCTGAACACAATATGGTAAATGGAATATTGTGAACCTTTAGGAATATATTAAAGATCGGTTTTGATAACTAATCATAATTGATTTGAAATGATTGGAAAATACCAGTACAATACAAAAATTACAATGAATCTCAGCTTAGATTACAATTGTCATATTTTTCAATAAATAATAATATTAAGTAATTATTGTGATTGTACAGTAGTGAATAGCTTATATAACTGTATTATGACTGGAATGGATAGCTATAAAACACTTTCATCTTCATGCATCCATGAAGTGACAAAAAGCATTACATTTTGTATCAGTGTTTTATCATTGTAATACATGGTAATAATTATAAATACTAGCATCTTTACAAGTAGAGGTGAATGGCAAAGTCCGGAAATATCTTCATAATTTGGTGAAAGTTCCATATGATGCAAAGGTTGCATTGAAGTGCATTTCACCAACTGCAAAACTACTAACGTTTGTTAACACAACTTTAGACCTGGACCAAAACTTGTGGAACGGACTGTCACCATATTTGTTTGTATACTCAAATACTAGTGGTGTGCTTGAGCACAAATGGCGAGCGAGCCTAAAGAAACTATACTATTTTTATTGACTTCTAACACTGAAAGGTCCAGTTTTTAAATTTAGCACAGGGTAAAGGGATTTCAGTGCCATAGTAACAACTCTCTGCAACTGCTTGAATTGAAGGAAAAAACAACAATAACAAAACAATACACGTTATTTAAAAGTTTTCTTTGTGATATTCTTTAGCTAAGTAGTGGTTGTAACACACAATGCTTTGACACAGCTGGACATGCACCTACACAGACTACCTTCGCAGTGTCTAGTGGACAATGTATTTTCAGTAAATACTGGCGCGCACGGCTTTATAACTTGACAAAAAGAGAGCATTGACCCCCCCTTACCACCGCCCTAACTGAAAATAGAAATGGAAGTCCTTAAGTTGCAAGTTTGAACTGACCGCAAAAGAATTCAAAACGGTAAACAATTCAATTTCTAGGTGATACGGGTACTAATCGATAAACCAGAGGATTCTGTTTAGTGCAATTTGGGACGGGGTCGACCACCTAACTAACACAAAAACGCGAGGGTCAAAGTACAAAATGACATACGTACGTCCAAACATATATACAAATAAATAAATAAATAAATAAACATCCCCGATTTTCGATTGTGTTACCCCTGTAAGTGTCTCGCTCGCTACGCTCGCTCGCCAATTACTATTAATCATTTTGATGTTAAAAATAGAGGATTTTACAGTTGCACCACCAGTGTCACTACTAAATCAGCACAAAAGACACTAATCACAACTAGTGAGTTCAAAGTTTGTATTTAGAATTGTATATGCAATTATATTGATGTGTATTATTAATTGAAAATGTAGTTTCAGTAATTACAATTACAACACGTCAAAACCCCGATTAGAAGATTAAGATTAAGTAAGAACAAGTGCAACACCGTAAACCTTACTCAGATTTCAATGCTGTCTACTACTAGCTGTGCTATAACACTATTACTATTACTATATCATTAGTAGTGTTTTGTTATCAGGTCAAATTCTTCAGATCCATTAATTTTACATAAAGACGTGCAATTCTGAAATATGAAATCAATTGTAGAATCTGATGGTACTCTAGTGGTAATTATTCCATGTTGCTATTTAATAATAGCAATATCCAATATAATGGTGACTTTGCGGGTGTCAACCTGATAGCTAAGAAGTTGAAATGAGACATAGTCTGTGGAAATTATGTATTTGATTATCTGCAAAGACGCGAAATAATATGTATTATATATTGATTTGTTAACTAATTCTCGTTAAATATACATTCTACTAACAGATAAATTTGAAGTTAACATAACAGATCTAGTCCAGGAAAGATTGGGAAATTCCATTTATACAACAATACTAGCTCAGTATACTGGCTTTCCTGAGAAATTGCTTCAGTGGTACGTAAATGGGAGGCCTGTAGGCCCAACTAATACTGTATTTGACGTGAAATCTGATGGACTGAATTCATACCTGAGATTCAAACGGGATGTTAATCGAACATATGGAACCTTTATGTTGAAAGTGAACGGTACAAAATGGAAGGATACACTGAAGTTGTCTCATCCTCAAATTTCAAGCATTTTCGAATCCACAAAAAATAATTTTAACAAAGTAGTAACCAAAATATCATATGGAAGTATACTTTCTGATGTCAAAGTTGATTCTGATCCTCAATCTGACACATCTGTTAATCAGTTCTTATCACATAATACACATAAGCCAACTAACAGAAAGTTTAGACCTGCAGTCATTCGTTTAGGTCAAGGCAAGACACAAAAAACCTAAACCAAAGAGTCATTATGTCCGTCAAAACTCAATTTTTACTTCACAAGCAAACTTGGCACCTAACAAAGACAAATATAGCGATAGGAAATTCCTAAGAGAAGTAATTCGTTTAGGACAGAACTGGAAGCAAGAAAAAGCAGTCAATGAATGGACACACCTACCTGCTCATGCTAAATCTCTAGAGAAGAATACCCACAAAAAAATTGTTCAAGGAAAAAGTATTTTACAAACTCTCTCACCAGATTTGAGTGAGTTAAAACTTAACTAACTATAACATTATTTTTATTCTATCAACAGTTACTTGAATACATAATATGTGAAGCTATTAAAACAATGAAATTTGTCTGGGACTCCATCTGACTCCCAGACAGAAAGTCATTAAGAAGGTGGCCACGCCTACTTCACACCTGAACTGAATCTGTTATTGTCACATTGTCACATTTGTTTATCTGTTGTAACCGCCCTTGTCAGTTTATTTCTGATCGTAGCTGTATTGTTTATCTGTTAAGTTTTATTTCCTGCCACCCTTTACCTGAATCTCCTCTTACGCGTGCGTAATGAGATTCATGGTAATTGCACACCCATCACAAACTGAACTCAGTCATGCCCTATATATATGTGCTTGTGTTTTGTATACTTGTTAACGCTCAAAAAAGCTCTATAACCAAAGTCTGATCTTGTTCGCTCTCCGCACATAACGGCATCAATTGCTGCGCAGGAGCTGTTATATCTACCCCATCATTTTTGGTCCTTCGAGCCCAGCGACGTCATCTCCGCTGAAGCTGCTGACTGGAAGTTGCCACACCACACCTCTACTGGGAGTTGCCGTTTCCACGTCTCCAACACTGCGGAAGTGCCGGAAGCCGAACTTCTGCCACTCCTCCCAATCTGACATATCTGCCACTCCTCCGAATCTGCCGCGTCTGCCGTTTGTCTACTTCTCGTCTACTTCTCACCTGAGACTTAACAAATTCTGCATCAAGCGAGTCTTCTAATTACGCCCGGACTTTAGCTGCTACTCCACGCTAAGGTTGCTGACAAGCTTCGATTAACACGTGCGAACTGCATCTCCATATTTGGTCATACACCAATTTACACTCGGATATTTAGTTTTTTCCAGCATCATGACTGACACAGAGAACGTAGTTGCCTCTTTGGAGTCCTTGCGCCACAAGCGTGCGTACCGACGTGGCCAGGTCACTAAGGTAAAAACCAAAACCAACCGCCTTCTGGAACAAGACCCTGAAGACATTGATCTGAGAATTGTGGAGAACCTCCTACTTGATCTGACAACCCACCTGAACATGCATAACGCCATCCAGACTGAGATGGTGGAACTATACAATGCCCATCCTGCTCATGCTGTGGACGAGGAGGAAGAATGCGACAGAATCGCTGACGCCCACCAAGCTGTAAATAACCTGCTCCTTGACGTCCAACAAGCTGTTCCGCTCTGGGGAGAAGCTGCAATCCTCCTCAAGCAGATTGAGAGAAAGCTTGACACACCTCATGCCGACTCTCCAATGTTCCGCTCCTTAGTGGAAACCTTACACACAAGATTTACGTCTCTGTCTGGAGCTGCACAGAGATATTACCGTTCCCTACCACCTCTCAAGGAGAAGTGCGAATTGATTGAGCGGAGGCTGGACAACCTGATCCTGTTAGTTGAAGTTGGCTATAAGGACACTCCCACACCTGCTGCGCCCATGCCTACTGCTCCTTCCTTCCCCTCCCACCATCACTCTGCCCTACATCTTGAACTCCCTCAATTTGATGGCGACCCATTCAAATGGGCTAATTTCGCCACCATGTTCAAGGCAACCATTGCTTCGAGAGCCAAGGGTCACACAAATCTGGAGATCCGAGGTCATCTCATCAAGGCCGTCAAACATCCCACAGGCCAGAAACTGCTACAGAATCTGCCATCTGAAGACATGGACATGGACTCCATGTTAGCTCTCCTGGAGAGCAAGTTCGGGGCCCCCGATGTCCTGGGTCCTCTTATCATCTTGAAGATAAACAGTGTGAAACATTTCAGGCTAAGTCCATCTGACATTGATTGTGTGCATGACAATTACATATTACCCTTTCAAAGGTTTTGTGCATCTGCAGGTGATTCTCTCAGCACCTACCTGGCCATGGCTCTCACAGGGCTCATGGATGCGGAGTGTAAACGCGAGTGGCTGCGCCACAAGAAGCCAGACTCCAAGCCTGATATGGAAACCATCCTCAAATTCGTCAGGTACTGGCAAAAAGAGTTTGTAGCAGACGATGCCTCCATCTCGCCAGCTCCCACACCTTACCTGTCCAACACTCACAATCAAACTATGCCTCCGAGACCGACATCTTCTACCAACTTCAGAAACAAGACTCAATCTGCCAAGAATCTGTCCAATCACAGACGTGCTCCGCCACAATGCCATGCATGCGAAGACACCCATCAGCTGTCCAAATGCAACACCTTCCTCGCGTATGATGTTGATCGCAGGAACAAGCTCGTGAGAGACAAAAAACTTTGCCTGAACTGCTTCAGCGACTCTCACGGGTGCAAGACCTGTCCTAGCAAGTTTTCGTGCCGCACTTGCAACGGCAGGCATCACACCACCCTACATCGAGAGAGAGATACGACCACTCCTTCAGCCGCACCCACTACGGCAGCGGTGCTCACCACTGCGTCTGACGTCCCTCCATCTCGCCAAGTGAGATTCCTGTACTCAGCGCAAGTTGTGTTGCAGAACGGGGACAGGACTCTCAGAGCTAGAGCTCTGCTCGATAGTGGAGCAGCCATCCCCATGATAACAGAACATCTGGCGACTGAACTCAAACTTCACCGTGTACACGACCCCATCCCAGTGAATGGCATTACGGGAACAACACAGTGTAAGTTCGTGGTGAAATCTGACTTACTTTCTCTTGATTCCAGATACTGCTCCAAATCCATCACCTTCACTGTAATCCCATCTCTGGAGCCACTCCGCTCACCCAAGAACCAGGCCGAGATCCTATCGAGGCCCGAGCTGAGACACTTCTACCTGGCTGATGCTGACCTGGGTGGAAAGGTCGACCTGGTGCTTGGCGTCGAGCAGACGTCAGACCTGACTACGGGTAAACCCTTTCAGATAGGCAACCTTCGCGCTCTGCCCACACTCTTGGGACTTTGCCTGTCGGGGCCTCTGGAGTCATCTGATCTGCCATCTGTCATGACCGTCGCTCCTCCCACCAACCTAGCTGAAGACTTATCCACGCTCTGGCAATTGGATCAAGTCGACGAAACCTCCCCCCTCACTGATGCTGAGACATCCGCCGTGACGCAATTCCACAAGTCATGTAAGCGGGTGGAGGGGCGGTACTCTGTTTCCTTGCCAAGGGTAGCTGTTCAATCATCCTTAGGCAATAGTCGTAAGCAAGCCATGTCTAGACTGTATGCTAATGAAAGATCTCTCTCACAGAAAGAGAAGCTGACTGACTTTCACGATGTTCTAGACGAGTACTTTGTGTTAGATCATGCAGAACACGTTCCAGATGCTGAACTGAACAATCCCAACACCTACTATCTACCAGTCCATGCGGTAATCAAGGATAGCTCCACCACAACAAAGGTGAGAGCTGTGTTCGACGCCTCAGCTCGCTCCACTTCAGGTGTATCTCTCAACGACCAACTGTTACCTGGCCCCAGCTTGTATCCTCCCCTACCTGACGTCCTCACTCGCTTCAGATGCCACAATGTTGCAGTGACGGCAGACATCAGCAAGATGTTCAGGGAGATCTTGCTGAACCCTGAGGAGCGAGACTGGCATCGGTTCTTGGTCAGAACTAAGGATGGACTGATCAAGGATTCGAGAATGAAGAGGTTGACTTTCGGAGTCAAATCCTCCCCCTTCTTGGCTTCACAAGTGCTGCGTGAGCATGCCACTGCTCATCTGTCATCACACCCCATCGCTGCAAATACTGTGTTGAACGACTTCTACGTCGACGACGTCCTGACCGGAGCTCCCAACGTCGAGGACGCTCTACATCTTCAACAGCAACTCTATCAACTCCTTTATAGCGCAGGAATGAACCTCCGGAAGTGGAGAACGAATTCAGACCAACTGAGAAGCCTAATTCCATCTCACCTCTTAGAATCTGACACTTCTCTCAAAGACATCCAACCTTCTCCATCAGCTCAAAAAGCTCTGGGTGTCCACTGGGATACCCAAGCCGATACATTTCACGTCGCCGTGCCTGATGTGCATCCCGCTTCTCAGCCGGCTACTAAGAGAATGATAGCCGCCGGAACTGCCGGTGTGTTTGATGTACTCGGATTATTCTCACCTGTCATAATCTGCGCACGCATCCTCTTCCAAGATACCTGGAGGCTTGGTCTCACTTGGGACGAGGAAGTGCCAGAGGCTGTCAACACCAAGTGGCAGCAGTGGTTGTCTGACCTTCCTGTCATCCACAACCACCCAGTTCCCAGGAAGCTGTTTCCGCACTCATCTGCTCCGGATATCAAACTTCATGGTTTCTGTGATGCGTCCTCCGTTGCGTATGGAGCAGCCATCTACGCAAGGACCATCTCACCTGATCAATCTGTCCACACTGTCTTAGTCATCGCAAAAGCCAGAGTCCTTCCGACCAAGCCGATGACTATTCCCAAGGCAGAGCTCTCTGGAGCTCATCTGCTGGCTAAACTGCTATGCCACACCCTTCATCTGTTCGATCTCAACTCTGAAGATGCTGTTGCCTGGACCGACTCGCAAATCGTGCTCCACTGGCTCCCCAAACATCCTAGTCAACTGAACCGTTTCGTAGCCAATAGAGTATCTGCCATCAATGAATTGCTCCCGGCTACACCTTGGCGTCACGTTCCATCACTCCAGAATCCGGCCGACCTTGCCAGTCGTGGAGTTCGTGCGCATGAACTGTCTACATCCTCTCTCTGGTGGAATGGCCCATCCTGGCTCCGCCTATGTCCTGAACACTGGCCCCCCCCCTTCCAAACCAAACCCTCTATCCCAATCTATTCTGTTTCCCTCAAACCTTGCCTCACTCTCCCACCTGAACGTCTTTCCTTTCTCAAAACTCTCTGGTCTCTCAGCTCAAACTTTTTTTATCTGGTACGAGTTGTGTGTTTTCTCTACAGGTTCTTCAACAACTGCAAGCTGTCACGTGAACGACGAGTATCTAGACCTATCACATTTGATGAAGTGGTCGCCTGTAAACATAAACTGTATCAACTGTCTCAAGAAGAAACTGTACCTGAACTGTTTCCTGTCGCAAGAAAAAAATCTCACCTGCCCAATCATCACCGTATGTGCAAATTCCATCTTTGTTTATCTGCTCATGGTCACCTGCAGGTTCAAAGCCGTGTCAGGAACCCAGACTCTCCGAGAACACCTCTATTACTGACTGTGCTCAGCCTCAAGTCTGACCTCACCAAACTGCTGCTCTCATCCCTACACAAGGTCTATGGTCACGCTGGTGTCTCTGCCATGGCCTCCATACTGTCCTCCTCATTCTACATTTCTGGTCTGCGCAATCATCTCAAGTTTGTCAGCCGCTCCTGCACCGTGTGTCAGCGAGCATATGCCCACCCCATCTCTCACTCGATGGGCATGCTGCCATCATCACGGACTACACCTGCCCCACCCTTTGACAAAACTGGTGTCGATTTCGCCGGTCCCTTTATGTTGAAGAAAGGCCACACCCGCAAACCTGTGCTAGTCAAGACGTATGCTGTCGTATTTGTCTGCCTCACCACAAAGGCAGTACATCTTGACATCTGTTCTTCTCTATCAACCGAAGACTTCTTGGCCGTCCTCCAAAGATTCGTTGCCAGGCGTGGCTGTCCATCCCACATCATGTCTGACAATGGCACGAATTTCATAGGCGCCCGGGAGGAGATCCGGGAACTACAGAAGTTACACGGATCAAAAAAGCACGAACAATCCATCAACAACTTTGCCATCTCTCATTCAATCAACTGGACTCATATTCCTCCCAGAGCCCCGCACTTTGGCGGTCTATGGGAATCGGCGGTGAAAGCCATGAAAACCATCTTAAGGAAACTGACTGCTCCCCATCCAATGACCTGGGAGGAGACTTACACTCTCCTCACTGAGGCGGAAGCTATTTTGAATTCCCGCCCCATCCTGCCACTCACCTCTGATGATGCCGAAGACAACGCTTACCTGTCAGCTGGACACTTCCTCATCGGGAGACCTCTCCTAGCCATGCCTAATCATCTGCCCTCCACCGGAAAGACTTCCTTGCTCCGAAGGTGGAACTTAGTCTCCAGGCTCAAATCAGATCTGTGGAAAACCTGGCTTTCCACCTACTTAGCCACCTGTGCTCAACGAGCGAAATGGAGCAAGCCTGGTCATCGTCTCCAAGTAGGAGACATTGTGTTCGTCAGGGACGAATCCTTCCAGTCCAGAACCTGGCCATTAGCCATCATCACTCAGATCCATCCTGGTGACGATGGTGTCACTCGTGCGGTCACCATCAAGTGTCAAGGCAAATTCTATCGCCGCCCAACCTGTAAGCTGATTCTTGCTGTACCTGAAACTGATGTGAAAGACACTCTTTCACCTGCTTGCCCCCGGAGTATGTCTGGGACTCCATCTGACTCCCAGACAGAAAGTCATTAAGAAGGTGGCCACGCCTACTTCACACCTGAACTGAATCTGTTATTGTCACATTGTCACATTTGTTTATCTGTTGTAACCGCCCTTGTCAGTTTATTTCTGATCGTAGCTGTATTGTTTATCTGTTAAGTTTTATTTCCTGCCACCCTTTACCTGAATCTCCTCTTACGCGTGCGTAATGAGATTCATGGTAATTGCACACCCATCACAAACTGAACTCAGTCATGCCCTATATATATGTGCTTGTGTTTTGTATACTTGTTAACGCTCAAAAAAGCTCTATAACCAAAGTCTGATCTTGTTCGCTCTCCGCACATAACGGCATCAATTGCTGCGCAGGAGCTGTTATATCTACACTGTAAACCAAAAGGTGTGTAGTTTACACCAAATTAAGCGTGAATCACTTGTAACAATAGTCACACCAAAATATGGTGTGATGCGCACACCTCATCGTTTGGGTGTGAAGTACACACCAAATTTAGCGTGAATTCTCACCACAATCACTATGAACTCATACTTACATTATTGCCGAATTATTTTAAGTTACATTGATTCTAGTAATACATATCAACATTTTTTTTCCAAAAACAGATTGGTGTAATCCCAGATCTCATTAATCAGACGACTAAAATCTTACTCAACTCTCTTATCTAGCACACAAGTGTACAAAACATTTATAAGATAGATTACAATGATAATAGCATTGGTTTTTGCCTGCACATGAATATAATTAATGTTCGGTAAAGGGTCCATGCTATTCCATTGAGTGTGAATTTCACACTAAGTGTGCATTCACACTAGGAAGAAAGTGTGAAGGACACACTATGCATAGGTGGTGGGCATTCACACCACAAGGTTGGTGTGAATTTGGTGGGTTTTCACGCTATAATTTTTACAGTGTACCCCATCAAAATTTGAATACACAGTCTCATAATTAGTATCATGCTAATGTTACAATTTTGGTGCTGCATAAGATTTAGCAATTGTTAAATTTTCTTTTATAGTTATATAAGCATTACACAATGTGTATATATATATGATCATTTCATTGTAATGTTATAAATACTAGCATCCTTACAAGTAGCAGTAAATGGCAAAGTTCAGAAATATCTCAGACATTTAGTGAAAGTTCCGTATGATGCCAAGGTCTCATTGAAGTGCATTTCACCAACTGCGAAACTACTAACGTTTGTTAACACAACTTTAGACCTGGACCAAAACTTGTGGAACGGATTGTCACCATACTTATTTGTATACTCAAATATTACAATTAATCATTTTGATGTTAAAAATAGAGGATTTTACAGTTGCACCACCAATGTCACTACTAAATCAGCACAAAAGACACTAATCACAACTAGTGAGTTCAAAGTTTGTATTTAGAATTGTATATACAATTATATTGATGTGTATTATTAATTGAAAATGTAGTTTCAGTAATGACAATTACAACACGTCAAAACCCCGATTAGAAGATTAAGATTAAGTAAGAACAAGTGCACTACCTTATTCATTAGTAGTGTTTTGTTATCAGGTCAAATTCTTCAGATCCATTAATTTTACATAAAGACATGCAATTCTGAAATATGAAATCAATTGTAGAATCTGATGGTACTCTAGTGGTAATTATTCCATGTTGCTATTTAATAATAGCAATATCCAATATAATGGTGACTTTGAGGGTGTCAATCTGATAGCTAAGAAGTTGAAATGAGATATACTATGTGGAAATTATGCACTTGATTTTCTCCAATGCTGAGAAATATATATATTTATTCCAAGCTAGATATCTTCACAATGATATTTTTAGGTACTGTGAGATATCTCAGGATATCACAAAGTGTTATCTCATGGCTGTATTGAGCAAGCATATAGCAACCAGGCCTGGCGTACAAGTTTTCTGGGTTTTTATAGCCACTTTTACTCTAGTGGAGCCTACCCAGCCAGGTTAGAAAAGCTGCAATAATATCAGCTAGGGTTGTGGGGAGCCCCTAGTGAGTTATCGGTAACTTTACACCTTGAGTTAACAAAAAACTACTTCAGTGAAGATATCTAGTGTGGAATAAACCACTTATTATACTCGTTGGAGTCATATGGCTAGATATTTCACTCACAGGCTTTATTTTCACTGCCTTTGACTCTTGAAAATAAATATCACACTAACTCAAGTAATAAGCACAATATATATATGTATATAATAATATATATTATATATATATATATTTTTAAACTCATTTCCATTAATAATTATACATTCTAATAACAGATAAATTTGAAGTTAACATAACAGATTTAATCCAGGAAAGATTGGGAAATTCCATTTATACAACAATACTAGCTCAGTATACAGGCTTTCCTGAGAAATTGCTTCAGTGGTACGTAAATGGGAGGCGTGTAGGCCCCTCAAATACCATATTTAACGTGAAATCTGATGGACTGAATTCATACCTGAGATTCAAGCACGATGATAATCAAACATATGGAACCTTTATGCTGAAAGTGAACGGTACAAAATGGAAGGATACACTAAAGTTGCCTCATCCTCAACAAATTTCAAGCATTTTAGAATCCACAAAAAATAGTGTTAAGAAAGTAGTAACCAAAATATCACATGGAAGTATTCTCTCTGATGTCACAGCTTATCCTGATCCTCAATCTGACACATCTGTTAATCAGTTCTTATCACATGATACACATAAGTCAACTAACAGAAAGTTTAGACCTGAAGTCATTCGTTTAGGTCAAGACAAAACACAAAAACCTAAACCAAAGAGTCATTACATCCGTCAAAACTCAATTTTTTCTTCACGAGCAAGCATGGCACCTAACAAAGACAAAGATAGTGATAGGAAATTCCTAAGAGAAGTAATTCGTTTAGGACAGAACCGGAAGCAAGAAAAAGCAGTCAATGAATGGACACACTTACCTGCTCATGCTAAATCTCTAGAGAAGAATACCCACAAAAAAATTGTTCAAGGAAATAGTATTTTACAAACTCTCTCACCAGATTTGAGTGAGTTAAAACTTAACTAACCTTGAATGCATATATATGTGAAGCTATTAAAACAATGGAATTTGATTACACAGTCTCGTAAATAGTATCATGCTAATGTTACAATTTCGGTGCTGCATAAGAAGATTAAGCAATTATTTCATTTTCTTTTAGATATATATAAAGCATTACACAATGTGTATATATATATGATCACTTCATTGTAATGTTATAAATACTAGCATCCTTACAAGTAGCAGTAAATGGCAAAGTTCAGAAATATCTCAGACATTTAGTGAAAGTTCCGTATGATGCCAAGGTCTCATTGAAGTGCATTTCACCAACTGCGAAACTACTAACGTTTGTTAACACAACTTTAGACCTGGACCAAAACTTGTGGAACGGACTATCACCATACTTATTTGTATACTCAAATATTACCATCCATCATTTTGATGTAAAAAATAGAGGATTTTACAGTTGCACCACACCAATGTCACTACTAAATCAGTAGAAAAGACACTGATCACAACTAGTGAGTTGGAAGTGTGAATTTATAGTAGTATCAGCATGTGATGTGGGTATCCATTGAAAAAGTAGACTTAATTTAGACAATACCATATTACAGTTCTAAGCCCGGTAAGATAAAATAACATGCTAGCTTGCATGTAAAAATGATGTGGTAGACTTCAAAATGTATCCACTACTTCATGTTAAAGCAGCTTCCTATAGAATATCCCATATTTTGAGTGATAATTAGTTTTCTAGCGATATATTTCCTAAGTGATAGTTGTGCTGGAGATGTTATATTGTGAAGCAATGCACATTAGAAATATGCAAACAATGTTAGGATTTGATTATACTGCCATGAAACATTGTGTTACTAGCATTAAATCATTGATTTATTCACCCAATCATACTTACTAATTCCAGATAAATTTGAACTGAACATAACAGATCTAATTCAGGAAAGATTGGGCAGTTCCATTTATACTACAATACTAGCACAGTATGCAGGCCTTCCTGAGAAATTGCTTCAATGGTACGTAAACGGGAAGCCTGTAGGCCCCTCAAACACCATATTTAACGTGAAATCTGATGGACTGAATTCATACCTGAGATTCCAACACGATGATAATCAAACATATGGAACCTTTATGCTAAAAGTGAACGGTACTAATATGAAAGATACATTAAATATACCTAATCTCCAAGAAACTTCTAGTCTCCTTGGATCTTCAAGATCATTTCTTAACAAAATAGTAACCAAAGTAGTAAATGGAAATCTTCTTTCTGATATAAAAGCTATCCCTGACACCCAAACTGATACATCATCAAATGAATTCTTGTCACAAAATACTTATAAGCCTAGTAACAGGAAGTTTTTACCAGGAATATTTAGTTTAGGTGAAGGCGGGAAACAGAACATGGACTCTTGGAAAAAAAATAGAAATGGTATGAAATCATTTGTTCCAACTTCACCAACTACTCCACTAAACTTACGTAAGTTAAAACAATAGTCATTCCCATCCAAATTTATTAGCAAGGAGTAAAAGGAAGAACGGTTCATATTACTTTTAAAATATTGACAATTTCCTTCACTTACATAAAAGCAAGCAAGTTTACCTTTACTTAGTTTGTACTTGATACTTAGCATGACTAATAGATAAATATATGTCCTGACAATCAAATTGACAGAATTTACACAAGACATTCAGTAAAATTATTTTTTTCCTACAGCATTGGTACAAGTTGAGAAACGCACAAAATTATTTGCAAGTAGAAATAAGAATTATAACTACAAACTTGGAGAGAATATGTTATATTCAGGCCATGACAGGAAACAAGAAAAGAGGGTCAAGGAAAGAATGTCCCAATCACATCAAACTAAAGCACCCAGTCACTATGTTGATCAAATATCTCAACAACAGCAGATGGACTCGGGAAAGAACTATGTTACAACTCAAGAAGAGAATGCTTACCAAAAATATCATCCCAAACATTTTGCTTCATCAATGACTCCACCTGATGTGTGTGAGTTTTCAGAAGTTTTAGCTAATTGAATATTCTGAATTCGTTAAGCTGAATTGATATAAAAAATACTAAAATAAAATCACATTTTTGATTTTTATATGAATTTTGTTGAAAGTTAAAATCTATTTAAATACATAGCACACCCACAAGTTGAGGTAAAGGACAGGTTGCCACATAATAAAAACAAACAAATAAACAGCAAGTTTGAAACTGGAACACATCACTCACCTCAGTCAAAAGAAAACCAAGACAAGATGATAGAGAAATGGATGTCTAAAAGTATTCTAACTAAAGCACCAAGTGACAATGTCAATTCAGATTCAAAGACTTTCCCAAAACAGCAAATGGACTTCAGTGATAGAAACAATTATATAACTTCTCAACATGAAGACAAATACAAAACAATGGAGTCAAAAGTAACTCCTTCCACATCAAGAGTACCAGATGATTTATGTGAGTCTACATCAAATAGTTTTCTCTTAGCTGTAGCTAAGTTCAATCGAATATTATTTCAGAAAGATTTTTTGTAGCACAATTTGTTTAGTTTATAATGTGTCAACTCTGATGTTGTTAGCTAAATACTTAAAATGGAATAATTTATGCCTCATTTTCTTTCTTTATTTGTAGTTTTTGCGTAATTTGTGAGGAAATAATCAATTCAGATGGTATTTACATGTATAAATTTAGTATGTTTATTCTACTCTTCTGTTTGAATGATATTAAATTGTTAAGTCGGAGTGTGTGTATAATTGTGCTAATTATTGGTGTACTTCTTTATAACTGCTGGACTAGATAGCGAATCATGTTATTATTTGTATGTGTCATTATTTAATAACTGTACAGCAGTCCACCAAGATGATGTCAATGATCTTTTACCACAAGAGAAAGTTAGTCAATTTGACAGTAAACTAGGAACAGAAATGTTTAACTTGGGACAAAAGAATGAAAAGCAAAACGGGATCAAGGAAAGGTTGTCTCAACTGATGGGGATCAACACAAGAAGTTACAATGTCAATCAAATGAGTCAAAATTTTAATACTTTTCCACTACAGCATGAGGTTTCACAAGACGAAGAAACAACTGGTACGAAGACATTTAAAAATGTGAATTATACTGAGACATTTATGTGAATTTTAGTCATATATACACCTCACCTCACAACTGAAGAAGGCTTATGAGAGAGCTGAAATGTTTTGTGAATTATATCTAATTTTAATGCTACTAAGCTAAAAATATTGAATTACCATAAATGTACTCATTTATATATGGTAGAATTATGAGAACAGAACTGTTCCCATTCACTTTCCCTACTTGAACGCCATTGTTTAGACGTGATTACTCATCACAATACATGGCTTCCATTTGTAATTTCCCTATTCCAGGTGGCAGGGTAGCAGGAACTTCTCTAACCTTAGAGTGTAAGATAAATCACAAACAAACGCTGCTAGAGTCCTTGAGATTCAACAGTTTCACTCACAGTTAAGCATAAGCCTTAGCTTACATCATATCAGTTCTGGGCAGCTTTTATCTTTCCCTGATTTACCATGTGTCTTTAGCTGCAGCTTTCATTCTAGCGTGGGTGTGTTTGCTCGAGTCTGTGATGTCATGTATATATACATCTATTATAGTACAGAGTAGTGCTGTTTGAAAAATTTTCATTAACACTATCTCATTATAGGCCCCAAAGAGCAAAGCGTGAGAGATGGACCAATAATAACGGTAGATGGGTTTTATGTCAGAGCATTACAATATATTATACATCATGCCCCAGAGATACCTAATATGATCCAAAATGGCTTGAACTATCTGAGTGAAAAGTTTCTAAATGTAAGGAATAGACTTCACAGTGCACCAGATCCCACAAAGAGACAGCAAGAGAACACAGAATCAAGTCCTCTAAACAATAAAGATTTCCATGAAGATTACATTCATGAATTATTTCATCCAAGACACAGACTTTCACCAGACTTTAGTAAGTATGAATTAGTATAATTTAAGAGATGCTTCATAATTCTTTGTGAATATTGGTGTATTAATAATGTAGCAACAACTGTTGCAACTAGAAAACTTTACTCTAAACACTAACAATAAGTTATAGTTAAAGCATGAGCGCTTAGTTTCTAGTCGATTTATTGCACGACAGCCCGAGGGCCGTAGGCCCGAGGACTGAGTGCGATAAATGTACTAGGCACTAAGCGCTCATGCTTTAACTAGTTTAAATACCGGGCAAGTGTTATTGCACACTTGCCAAGTTATTACACCTGACAACAATATAGCAACGGTATTTAAGGAAATTATATTTTGCGAGCCTGTCAGAGAAATGTATTATTTAGATCAATTTTGCTTCACCTAGTCTAGTCGATAAATACATTTCCATGAACAAATCTGAATATAAAAGTAATTCTGCACATTATTTTGTCTTTTTTTTTTTCTTAGCAAAATATTTGAACCCTGAAAATAGACAGATAGAGGAGCGTGGCCAGGTTATTGAGGAAGGTACAGAGCCTGTGGCAGTGGATCTAAAGCCTCACATAATTATTGCAGTGTCCCTACTCGTTACTGGAATATTATTCTTTACTGCTAGCATTATCCTCATCATTGCATACTGTAAATCCAAGAAGACGAAAATATCTGAGACAGATGAAGAATCTGGTAATGAAAATTCATCAAGGAAAAGTGGAATGACCTCTAACAACATCAGGTATGTTATGAGAATGTTCATGTTGATAATTATATTATAAGTAAATGAACTGACTTTGTGCAATACTGGTTATTGTACATTGAGCAGTCTTCTGCAGTACAGTACAATTTTTCGGCCACTTGAACATTTAACTTGCATGAATAACTCCATATTGACTCTGAAGTGTAACTGTAACTGATACTACTGATGTGCTTGAGCACAAATGGAAAGCGAGCCTGTGCACAAATGAAACACTGCAGAAGAATCTAGGAGTCGATTTCTAAAAGTATAAGTACATAGCCATTGTGACCATACTTTATCTAACAAATACAGAACTAACTTTCTTACCTCAACTTCCCGGTACTTAGTATCTAATGCTGCTTTCTGACTATCTAAGTTAGCAAGCACTCACAGATAACCATTGACAGCCGAGTTTTTAAAACTGCGTCTGTTAAAAAATCTCAATACCATAATAACCTTCGACATTTTGCAGCTTGAAAAGAATATATAGTTTCCAAAGCATAAATCAGTAGCAAAACAGATACATTGTCTAGTTGAGTTCCACATTGTAAATAAAATGTGTTTTCAACTGCGCAGCAGCTTTCTTTGAATTTTTAAATTTTATTACATATTTTGTCAGCATAAATATTGAATTTATAATTATAATTATAATTGTATTTTTTTACTGCAGGAGGAATAAAGTTGCCCCAACTGGATGTTAGATAGTTAAAGAATACTCTAATAATAGACATTTAAATTACTTATTACTGTGTATATTTTGATATTTAATTAATGGGGCAACTTTAAAATTGTTGAAAAGTTTTCTTTGCTGGGCTAGTCAATATTATACAGATCTCAGTGTGAGTGCACAGGTGGCTAATATCACCAGACGGATAAAGATATTTTCATACAAACTACAAACACAGCTGTGAAGCTTGATTGGAGCATTTTATATTAACAGTGACAACAAAGGAGGTTTAATACTAATATATTTAAGAATTTAGAGCCTAGTTTTATTAGCAATGACAACAAGGGAGGTTTAATACTAATATATTTAAGAATTTAGAGCCTAGTTTTATTAGCAATGACAACAAGGGAGGTTTAATACTAATATAATTAAGAATTTAGAGCCTAGTTCTATTAGCAATGACAACAAGGGAGGTTTAATACTAATATATTTAAGAATTTAGAGCCTAGCAATGACTACAACGGAGGTTTAATACTTGACAACAAGGGAGGTTTAATACTAATATTTAGAGCCTAGTTTTATTAGCAATGACAACAAGGGAGGTTTAATACTAATATAATTAAGAATTTAGAGCCAAGTTCTATTAGCAATGACAACAAGGGAGGTTTAATACTAATATAATTAAGAATTTAGAGCCTAGTTTTATTAGCAATGACAACAAGGGAGGTTTAATACTAATATAATTAAGAATTTAGAGCCTAGTTCTATTAGCATTGACAACAAGGGAGGTTTAATACTAATATAATTAAGAATTTAGAGCCTAGTTTTATTAACAATGAACACAAGGGAGGTTTAATACTAATATATTTAAGAATTTAGAGCCTAGTTTTATTAACAATGACAACAAGGGAGGTTTAATACTAATATATTTAAGAATTTAGAGCCTAGTTTTATTTAAAGTGAGTTTACATAAACATATCTAGGCAGTCAGTGTTTGGGAGAAGAGTAATGTCAACTGATTATGTCGAATTGGCATCTGGTCATTATGGAGGAGTGCAGTACATAATAATGGAAGTCCTATTTGGATAAAATTCAAAACATTACAATAGTATGTGCAGTACATCTTTAATATGAATTTAAGTTGAAGGGTTTCAAAACTTTCAATCTCCAGAGAATGATTAAATAGGAGAATGTTAGATCTAATGTAGCTTAACAAAGACAATTAAAATTTTACAATGGTATTGATTGAAATAGAAACAATAACATTAACAAATAAAGTGCCCATTAGTGCACACCATGACGAAGTCAATAAGCACAAAGTAAATAAGCATATAACCACAGAGATACATTATAAATAATCCTTGAGATAAATAAAATTGAGAATGAATGAGTGAGTGAGCGGTGGCTTAGTGACTGAGAGAGGGCACAGGTAGTATATCAAATTAATTATAATCAGATTACTGGTGCAATGAACACATAAATTAATATTATAATTAAAAAAAAAAAAAAAGATAACAAGCAAAGAGACAATCAACAAATCAACTAATAAAAAAAATACATGAAATACAAAAAACAGAAAAATAACACTCAAGCAAACAAAACAAAAACAAAACACAAAGAAACAACATAAATAATAAATTTCCCATATATTATACACACTAAGACAAATGAAAGTTGCTAATCAAAGAGTAATAAAAATTAGTAAAAATCAGCGAAGAATCCATAATGTTAATAAATAAAGTACCCATTAAATAAAGATCATGACTAAGTAAATAAGTATCACAGTGCGTCTGAAAGTAGTCATCAGGATTAGGATTGCTGTACAAGAAGAAGCCAACATAGTATGTTTCTGGCTTGGATTACTGATGCTAATTGGATATGGCTCCAATCCAGCTACTGCTCATACATCCCAACTACAACAAAGTGCAATATATCTAAATACAAATGCTCCTGTATAAATCAAATGTGAGTAAGTATGATACTCAATTTGATAATTTAATGGCCATAATTAATCTCATTTTCAGAACTAGCCTGATATGGAAAGAGACTGACACACAATCAGTCATCATGCATTAATGAGTGAAAAAAGTGTGTATGTGCACATGGCCAGGTTTTATTCAGGGGCACAGCCTCCCACCCCCTTAAAATATTCATTGTGATATAGTGTGTGTTGCATTATCTTTTACGAAGCTGAACTTATACTTAGAGTTGCAATTAAATGAGTAATCTCTAGCTCTTGCCTATGTGAACTCATGTGTGTTCAATAAGTAGCTATATGTAATTGATAGAAACACCCAAGAAGAATAGAGTCAGTTGGCTTGCAATGAGAAAAAAACAACAACAACAAAAAAAAAGCCAAAAAAACGAAAACAAAACAAAACAAAAGGAAATAGAGTGTGATAATTTTCCATCAAAATTGTACAGTTCTTTCGATGTTATTCATTTGCAGCCATAACCACACCCTTTGCTGAGCCCCTCCTCGCCCCTTGAAATTTCTGGTCATGGGCCTGTATTATAACTAGACATGACTTTAGCTAGCTACCTATATAATTATGTGCTAATCCCAAAACAAAGAAAGACTTATGAGTTTGGTAAAGAGATACAAGGTGTCAAACGAAGTATAATATAACAACTCGTTTTGTTTACTATTTATTCATTTTGCACCCTCTACCTATTCTTGACACAAAAGGATTATATATCATGCAAAAAAATTTACTCCTAATACATAAAGCTTCATCATTGACTGCCTCTACACGTGAGTTTGGCTCCCAACCTAGCCAAGTAAGCTACTTAATGAGTCTAAAAAGCTTGCTTGATTGGTGCCAACAAGGCTCCTGATAATAATAGCAATTGTTTCTTAACAATACTAGCTATCCATTTGACAAAAAAAAAGTCTTAACTGAATCAATTATATGTGTATCTAGTCTCACTAGCGAGACCTTTCACCTAACCGCTACGCTGGGAAAGGGTCGGGTGTCTACAGTGTATTATTCTCGTTTACTAGTGGTGGGCGATACCGAGTAGTTGGTATCCATACTTCGATACTTCCAGAGGAAAGTGTCCCCGGTATCGATACCAGAGTGGCCTACTGGTTTTGGTAAGTCTTTCCGCTACATACTACTAACTTGGGTAGAAACATCTTTCAAACAAGAAAAAGCATCGCTGCAACCTTATCGAGAAGCCATTGCTGAAGGAATGATTATCGCGCACGTTTAGCGGCAGCTTTAATAGCATTCTTGATCATTACCGCAAAACTTTAATGAATTCCAGTAAAACGAGATTGGCTCATTAATGTGTATGAAGCTTGTGTATCCATCTTGTGCTTTAAAATAGCTAATACTCAATGTGATGACTCCAAAATCATATTTGTATTCATTGTAGCAGCACCCACTCGATAGCAAGTTGCTAAATGGGTCCACACAATTATATACAGTAATATTTTACAGAAGTGCTGATGAAATGAAAGATGATTAACCCTCATCCTGCATGTTAGCTACAAACTGAAAAGTACGAACTTTTATTCAACAGTAGTGACTTCATTTGCATAGCATTTTTTTTATTTTTAGCAAGCTAAATAACTCTGAGGGATTTGCACTCTTAGTGCTCTAGTTCATTCCTCTATCAACAGCAGATTTCGAAGGTGGGAGGGGGCGTGGCTCTGCATTGCCACTTCTAAACCATTTGGGAGGAACAATCTCTACTCTTTCCTAATTATTTTCAGAGCCAATTTTGATCTTCTCCGCAAATTTAGCTAGTTGTCTTCATTTTATCCCTTGAGTTTATATATGAGTGCATGCATGTTGTCAATTCATTGGTCTCTGCCGTCGTTGCAATGTTTATACCTATGGAGTAAGGCAGTATCATGAAAAGAAAAGATTTAACGTCACAGTCTTGAGCTACTACCTTATTTACTCAGTTCTGTTTTCTTTGATAGTAGCTAGTTAGAACAAAAATGAAGAATAGAAGACAATTATAAAACTTGTATTAAAATCTGCATTTTAAACCTAACAGAATGTCAAAGTTTAGCATTTGTATTGTGTAGATGAGGTTATTAATAGCGCGTGCTTTTTGCAGTGTCGGCATTATGATCAGCCTCCTCTCGCTATCGGCAAGGGTTATGAAGGTACAAACCCTCCAAACTAAAGATAGCTTCTACCTAATCAAGTATTTCAAACGCAGACATATTCTCTGGTTTGCAACAACTGACAAAAGGTGTGGTGCTCAAAAAACAACAACAACAACTCCATTGAATAAATAATTTCATAGCAATCTTCTGAAGTACAAATAATAAATACTCTTGAATGTAACTATTTGCATTGTTTTTATTATTACTTTTTGAACAACAACAACAACAAACAACAACAAGAAGCAACAATAATAACAACAAGAATATAATAATAGGAAATTTTTCTCTTTTTAACAGCCAATATTTTAAATTATAACTTAACGGGACGTTTGGACTTCTTGCCGAAGTCCTCTTCAGTTGATCCCTGAAGAGGACTTCGGCAAGAAGTAGAAAAGTTGGGTTAAGTTATAATTTAAGATATTGGCTGTTAAAAAGAGAAAAATTTCCTATTATTATAATTATTTTAGCCCAGAATGACTGAATCATTAACAAGAATTTAAAACTAAAAGAAATGCAATCATTAGCAATAACAACAGTAAAGACCAGTTAAAACCATAACAACTCTTTTGAAGAAGACCTGGAAGGTGCAGCATCAGGCACTGTTGGCTTGGTAATGAGTTTTTGACTTTTGATGTAAGAAAATTAAATTTAAGTTAACCCCTACATATACAAATTGCTAACCACATCTGTAGTGAGAACCTTGAAATTTTAAATCTGCTGCAGTGAGGATCCCGCTAAAGTTTAATTTGTCTTAAAATCTATTTTTTTCACCACCATGCCAATTGTATGATGTTTGCATGATGAGTGACATTATTAACATAAGAGCCACCTTGGCTGCACACTTGACTTGTTTCAAATTCCATTATAATTTTTTTCTTTGAGCATCAGGGGCTAACGAAGTGGAAATCCACTAACTGAGTAGTCTCTTCATGTTATCACTTACAATTACCACATTAGCTAATTAGGGTGGTTATATGTCTCACTAAAAATCTATTTTCCTTGGGTCCATTAGAATGCATATTAAAGCTAACATAATATTTTTATTCAGGGGCGGATTCAGGGAGGATTAGAGGGGCCAGCCTCCACCCTCCCCGTGCTTTCAATTAAGTTCATAGAATAATATATTTATGAAATTAATCAATAATTTCCACAAGCACGACACTAATGTCCAAAAGAAGTATAATCAATAATTAATAATAAATTTCATAACCCTTACCTATGCCTCCATGTTGTTCATGTTGGATTGACTCCTGACAGTCTTACCTGATATGCATAAGCCAAAGGTTCAGTGTCAGCAAAATTGCATATTATTAAGAAACCGTTGTATGAGGGTTTTTTTTGTGTAACTTTCGATTATACTTGTCAACTTCAAATTTCATCAAGTGACCTCACTGTAGTCAATATCAATTATTGTATTTCATACTACAGGATGGGGTCAAAAAGTAGCACAAATATTATATTTTATTATAAGTAAGTTGTATTTGGTGTTCCCATCACTCTGGACTGTGATAAGAATGCTGCATTCTGATTTGACTTCTCCTAGGCTTACTTCCTGTTATGTGTGTGGACATAATTAGATTTACAAACCCATAGAATATCTCATTGGAAGTGCACAGGGTATAAAAGGCGACAAAGGCAGTGAGCACTCACATCTCAACAACAATTGAAAAACAAAAAAAATGGGTCTCTCATTGCTGTTGATGTTCTGCACTCTTCTTGTGATTATTCTTGGTAAGAAAATAGTTCGTATTCAAAATAATTACTATTTATAATGTGTTGTTGAATAGGAGAAGCCAATAGCTGTATTATTTTGAATGAGACAGCATCAGAGCACCTGCAATTGTTTCAAGGAAACAAAGGCTTGTTAAAGTATGCTGCTCTCAGTGGAGAGACATGTTATATTCCAGCAGAAATGCAACAGCAAACTCTTGTTGCAGAGCACAATGTCAATATGACCTTAGACTGCATGTCTCTACTTGAAGGAAGGAAGACTGCACAAACTGTGTGCTGGTCAGTTTTGTTCGATGGAGATAATGGTAACATAATTTGTGCTTGTACAATAACAATATCATTACTATTTTTTTTGGTGTTTAGATTTTAGAGATATAAAGAATGAAGATGGAATCAGTGGAATTGGAAACAGTCATTTAAACTTTTTTACTAACATTTTAAGTTCAGCAGGTGTGAGTGTTGGTAACAGTGGTACGTATCGATGTGCCATTTGCAAGAGAAATGACACTATACATCATTGCAGGCACAGGAATATTACAGTTTTCATATTAGGAGAAGCTCCAATATTAGATGTCAGTGGCAGAAAGCCAGAATGTAAGTTATTGAATAAGTTAAACGTTATTTGATGATTTTTTAAACTTAAAATCTCCCATTGTACTCTGTTTGCAGGCTATGTGGAAGAGGAGCAATACAAAATTGGGTCTCAGATTTGTCTAGAAAGAAGCAAAATGAACTGTGCAATAATTCTATTATGTACTCTCAGAAATAAAGATACAGCACTTCCCGTTCCAAGTAAACAATGGCAGCTGAATGGACAGACAATCTTTACTGGTGAAAGTGGTATGATGAACACTGATTTCTTGATGACTGGAGATAATATGCTGTTAAGTCCAGGGCTGATATATCCTACTCCAGTTAGACTAAGTCTAGAATATGTCCAGATAAATTTATGCTCTCACAATGTGACAATGGCAGACCTACTGCCAGATGGAGTCAGTAGACTGAATTTTAAAGACAGGCTATTTGATCTGGTAAAGGGACAGTGGACTTGCCGGCTGAACAACAGCCTAGGCACAGCCTCAGCCATCACTTACATCAGTGAATGTGGTAAGTGACTGAACTTTTATAACCTTTTGAACACATACGATAGAATCATTGTTTTTTTTACAGGTATACTGCCTTCTTTCAAAGAAAAAAGACGTGTAATGAATGAATCTGATGGAAATGTTACAATTTGCTTCCAGTCTTCAATTGAATATAGCTTCAATATATATTCCTTGAGTGGTACTGCCAAAGGTATAATGATTCTTACCATGTCAGTAACATTAACAAAGCATTGATATAAATGCAGAATCTTTGGACTACTTGAAGGTGAACTCATCATGGCGAGCTGGAGATCCAAGCTTGTGTGTTGAAATTGCTATAATTGACGATGATATTGAAGAAATTCTTGAAGTATTTGAGCTGCACTTGGAAGTTTTCGAAGAGGGAAAGTCCGTGAGAGCTGGAAATCGAACACTCACTGTGATTATTCTTGATGATGGTTAGAGAGTAGTTCTGTATTAGGTTGCTACCATTTTGTATGATTAAAAATGCTTAGCTACAGCATCAAAATTAATGTTTTGTATTGGTCCTGCACACAGAAAATACATTTCCTGCATCAAGGTAGAGTATAGGGCTAATTTCAAATTTTGCAGGAATGTCACCCAATCCTTACAGAAATACTAAAATATAGTTGAAATTTCCTTCGGCATTAAAAATACATATCTAAAATTTTGTTATTTATTACCCTAATAACTATGATGTATGAAATAATATATTTATTCCACCCTAGATATTTTACAATGATATCTTTAATAGGTAAATGACCTGTGAAATAACTCATGATATTTAAGGTTGTTAATTTACTCTGTATTGAGCAAGCTCATTACCCTTGTAGTTATAGCAACAGGCCAAACTTGCCACTTTTGTAGCTACCTTCCTCTAGTGTCTGGCCTAATCAACTAGTTTAGAGCAGCTGCTAAAATATCAGCTGGGGGTATGGGTAGCCTCTACAACCAACTTTACAGCTGTGATTTACCTGTCCTAGTACATATTACACTTTGACTCAAGTAATCAATATTTTATAATACAATATTATTTCACTTCATCACATTTTATTTTTCAGATCATTCTTCTGAAGAGCCCCCTATGTGTTCCTTGAGTGATTATCTCCTTGTTGATGAACTGGATGAAGACAGAGAAGTTACTGTAGTCAAGATAGTGGATGTTTTACCCAATGTACTTCCTAACATTTCAATATCTGATATTAATAACCAGGAAGAACTATATCAGCAGGTTGCTCAGAGTTTTAATCCAACAGTGTCTTCTAAATCTCGAGCCTCATTTGTAAATGCCATTGACAATATCCAGAGAAGCTACAGCGAATGCACTGTCAGTAAAGAGAAACCCTCCTCAGTCATGCTTTCCAAGCTATTCGAGGATTTCAAGAGAGCAACTCTAGCTTCAAGAAAAAATGCAACTAATGCTCAAAATATTTTTGGGCAGTTTTTGTGCATTAGGGATGACGAAAATACTACTAACAGAAGGATAAAGAGACAATATCTCTATCCTTCTACTTGTTCATGCCCTGAGTCAGTGGAAAGTGCTTGCCACTTTTTTGCTTGTATTGATGCAAAAGAAATGGAAGTTTTACTAGGATTTGGTAATGCTGACTCAGACGAACCGTGTATTGCATTTGTAGTAGACACAACTGGAAGTATGGGACCTGAAATTACTGCAACTAGAAACGTTATTCTACAATTTTTGAAAGCACAAGCAGATTCCACACTGTGTTACATGCTAGTTCCTTTCAATGACTATGGAGTTGGAGCAACCAGTAAGTTTATATAAACTATGCACAAAAGATGACTATTATAGCACTAGCTATTGTAGAGAACCAATTGTTGGGGAAAATAAACAGTTTTTTATGCATGATTTGGAAACATGTAGTGTAACCACACCCACTTGCGGTTTTTAGTACGATTTTTGCCGCATGGTCTTGAGTGAAATTATAATTCAGTGTAGTTTAAGGGTGCTGCGACATAGCAACGCGCGTGCAGATTTAATCTCATATCCGCCGTCAATTTACCACAAAAATGTGTCATTCTTTCGAGGGGACTGTTGAGCCGCGAATTGAGCGATTCAAATTCTTATTGGTATACGGCCGGTCTCAATGTTTGGATACTCCGCGTGGGCTTGATAAGCCCACATGGTGGTTTTGGATATCGCACGAGTTTACCATAATAGTGAACTGTTTCTGGTTTGGGACATGCCAAAAATATTGTCTGCAAGGAGGAAGCTCCAATTGGCTAAAGCAACCAAAAGGAGGAAAATGCTTCTATCCTCCTATTCAGGTATATGCAGTATGCAAATATTTTTATTGTTTAATGAAATTATTGAGTATAGCTAGCTGTGCCTCACAAACAGAAATTTTCTCAAGTAATGTTGACACAAAAAAAATGAATAAAATATATGCAACAACAACAATAATGATTATTATAGTAGTGGGGCCTGACTTGGAACCCGAGATTATGGCTGCCGATGCTGCTAACATACAACTAGTCCCCTCTGAGACTAGCATTGATGAAGCAGACGTTCCTGCAAATACCATAGACACTCCTTCTACCACCGATCAGGTGGAGTTGTCCAGCCCAGCTCATCAGGCCAGTTCTGATTTGCCCACTGTTGCTGGAATGGAGGAACACATCACTATGACCTGTCAGGATCCTAGGATCAGCACAATGGCTCTGGAGCAACTGTCTGCTACACCTATAGGAGAAAATCAGCCGAATAATCCAGGTAATTAATTTTGGTGCCACTTTATAATTTATCAAAGCCATAAATTTAGCTACTCTGGGAAGAACTGATTAGGAGTCTGAGAAAGTGGTTATCAAGTGAATGGCTTATCAAACTTCCTTCCCCCCAACCCACTCCTTTGATATAGGAGAGAGAAAGTGGTGTCAGTGGTGATTATGTTTTTTGTGTTTATAAGGAGGGCAGTAGTCCACAAGCATTTGGCTTATGGATTGGTGACCCATATTATATATAATATATAAATAATAATAATAATAATAATAATAATAATAATAATAATAATTATGACTCCAGCACAACAAGAGACAATTCGGCACTTCCTGACGAGTGATTTCTTATATATAATTTAATTATTCAGTAATTGTTTATAACTTACTCACAATACCAGATGATCTAGATGAACTGATGGAGGTGGAGGAAGACAATCGTGACTGCCTAGTGGAGGACGTGATAGATCGGCTATCTAGTATTGCCAGCCATCTCAAGCTTCCTCACGAAACGAAACACTTTTTTCCCACGTGTCATCAGGCAACATTGGCCTGGAACATTCTGAAGGCCTGAGGATCCACAACTCAGCACGTTGTTGGAGCCAGCATTTTCCAGTCCTTTCATTCCTCATGAATGGCCACCTTCATGCTGAGTATAAGAGGCTAAGTGGAATGCTCGGATTGCCAGTTTGTTCAAGCAAGCAGTGGGACAGAATCGTGGAGAAGCTTGAGGAGCATGTCACCGAGTTGGCAGAATGGTCGTGTGCTCAGGTACGAAAGGACATTGAGGAACGTGGAGACGCTAAGTGCTGGATTGCATCCTTTGATGGCTTCTACCAAACACGGGGCCATTATTCCAACAACTCCTCTGCATCAGCTCATGACTTCACCACTGGTAAAATAGCTTACTTTGCTCACAGAACCAAACGTGGCAAAGGACACAACTGGAATGGTACATCTGCTGGAGCAGAGATGGACATGCTGGATGAAATCCTAGCACAAGTACGGAAGGATGGATTTGTGTTACAGGAGGTGATTGCCGACAAAGACACTTCGGTCAATTCGACCTTCTGTCGGCATTTTCCAGAGGGCACTGTAACATACTGTGCCAATCATTCCGCTAAAGCTCTGCACAAACAATTAGAAACCATAAAGAGGAATAAGTGTGAGGTAAGTGATTTTTTTTTTTTTAATAAACAATTAAATACTTGTAAATTAGTGCAAGGCGACTCACTTCAAATGCAAGAGAATGCCTGAGAGTCTGTTGTCTCACTGCAAGTCTTCTCTGAGTAACTTGATATCTTCAGACGAAGTTAGCTCAGCCACTGACTCTTTGAAGGCGTTCTCTGAAGGTATCCAGAACTTCTTGGCACACTACTGCCGTGATGATCACACATCTACATGGTGTCGCCATGATAAGGTTAAACCCTTACTAATTTTAATCTCATAATGACCAATAAATCAAAATGGAGAAGATTTTGTTCTTTACACAATTATGCTTATATTATGTGAACATTTCAAAATATTACAAGATTTTGGTTTCAGAAACATCCAGTGTCAAAGGAAATATCATTAACTTATTGTATGAGCAATGTAGTAGTGCAGTTGATTTTCCTTGACTAATGTCAATGACTGGTGCAATAAAATTGTATTACATTAATAATCATTTAGACCAACCCCGACGGTACCCCATATTCATCCCAGCAGAAATTTACCTGTAAAGCACAAGTTGAAGGTTTTCAGCGTTTGCTTGACAGCATGTCAGCACGGCCACAAGACTATGTATCTGATCGTGGCAGGCTAACTACCAACACAGTGGAGGGTTTCCATGGTCTGGCCCTTGTTTACAGGGACAAAAGAACTGACCTGCACCATCTACATTACACATGCAAAACCAACATGGCTATATGTCACAAGGTATACAACATTATTTGTATGATGCATTATTATATACCACTGTAATTAATTTATCTATATTATTATCAATTTATATCTATTTAATATTTATTTGATTATTGTTGTATTTTACTTCATTTTTTTTTTTAAAGAACCTTGGGCCAGTCTGGAAAGTATTTTGTTTGATTAAGATGGGAGTTGAAATTCCTGTGACAGCTGTTGTTTCCATTATGGATGAACAAGACAAGTGGGAAACGGATAAACAGAAACGTTCGAGTGAGGAGAGTCGTTACAAGAGGTAACCCATTATATATTACATCAATTTTGATAGTTATGACCATTTCTTACGTAATTTTAGGAACTGCCAGAAGAAGGCCAAGAAAGCCCGATATGAGAAGGAGAAGGATATGATGACTAGTTTGCGAGATGTCAGCCATGTGGGCGAGTATACTGGAGATGGAAGGGGTGATGCATCTGAGGATGACAGTCACATAGATGCTGACCCAGGAGATGAGAATCTGCAGAACTCAGGAAGGGATGATGATGATGATGATGGAAGTTTAGTGGTTGATGATTCTCGCCCCCTTCTGGTTTTGTTTGACTGCGAGACAACTGGGCTCAGCATTTATGCAGATCACATCACTGACATAGGCGCAAAGGTCATGAACTCTCCTGTCCCTCTTGAGCAAGCCACTTTTTGTAGTCTTGTGAGAACTGGTCGAAACATTTCATCTACAGGTAATTAAATTATATTTTATTTAATAATAAATAATTCAGTTTAGAACTTTTTCACTCTTAGTTTCTAAGGTGACGGGCATTACCAACAACATGCTTCGTAGTGAACAACCACTTTCTGTGGTAATGCCGACTTTTTTAGAGTGGCTGGCAAGAAATTTAGCCCACATAACTGAAACCACAAAAACTCCCTATCATCCAGGTATATTGAACTCCTTTGTACAGGCAAGAACAGATGCTATATTGTTTATTTTAGTCTTAGTAGCTCACAACGGGTTTTCTTTCGACTTCCCCATCCTGTTGGCAGAAGTGGAAAGGCGAGTGGAGTTGAATGTGGCCAACTTTGTGTCTTCCAATGTACATTTCAGTGACACACTTCACATGTTGAAGAAGGTACTACACAGCAACAATACATCATGCTTTATAGTGTTGCATACTATTTAATTCAATAACAAAAGCACGGTATAATTTAATTGTTTTTATTGTAGATGAAAAAGGATGGGGAAGACATTCTACAAGGTTCGTCCCTAGGGCTTGAGAAGCTCCACAAGAAACTAACAGGGAATGACGTACCAGGCAAGACATAGCACAATAATGCATCCATTTTTTAATAAAATGTTCATAAAATTTAGGAGCTCACCGGGCTTTACCTGATGTTTTGGCTCTGGAAAAGGTCCTGGAGCATCCATCCATCAGCAGAAGTTTGTCAGCTCTCTCTATCAGGTCTCCTCATCTACAAATTAAAATGTGGATGCAGCAAAAAAGACTTTTTGCTAGAGCTACAACACTCATGAAAGCTCTTGGAAAGCCCAGTCTCACCTCAATTCAGGCCAAGAAACTAGTCACTCTGGGCTTTACTTTTGAGACTCTTTCTAGTCTGAAAAAGCAGTGCAGCAGTCCAGACGCATTTCTATCGGCTTTGAAGGAGAAAGGGATCCGGAGCAAGCCGCTGAGGGAGAAATTGTTGAAAGCTCTCGGCAACTCAAGGAGACATCGGTGAAGCCTGGTATCCCTCGCTCTGCAATTGAAGCCTTTCCACTACTGCGCTCCTCCTTCTCTAGTTCGCACACTCTCCTCAATTTAGACCTGGCTCTTTTCAGAGCCGCCAACCGGCAAAAGATTTCTCCGTATACTGGGGCGGGGCTAGAATTGGGGCGGCTGCTAGCCTAAAAATTATTGCGCAGTTTTAATGTTAGTTCTGGAACTAGTTTTGTCCATATTTCAGGAATGGAAAATGGGAATAACTTCAAGTTCGATACAGGGGTCCCTAAGTGTCCTGTCAGCAAAATTTTCGTTCTAATTTTGTATAAAAAAAAAAATTACGGAAAAAATACAGTCTAATAGCACGACACACACCAATAAATAGAAAACAATATTGAATTCAACAAAAACACAACGAAGGTTTTGTAGACGACGGGTTCGGGTAGTAGTACACCGAGTTTCAGCTCGAGAGGCCGAGCAGGCTCGGAGGAGTTTTCCCTTAAGTGTGATACATTTGGCCTGTAATATCTTCCGCTGCAGCCGACTCCAGCTTCTCATTTTTGGTATGTAGTCTTCTTTAGAAGTTGCTAGTAGGTTCCGTGTGTCTAGGAATCCCTAAAGTGGACAGAACAAAAAAGCTTTTCCCTAGCAACCCGCGGTTAATTAATCGCGTGGGCGTTGTCGCAGCACCCTTAAACTATATAACTAATAAAGTAATAAATAAATCAGACTTTGAAATAATCTTGTCTTTATAGCGTGATGCGTAAATTGCCTAATCAATAATGTATGGAAAAAAATGCGATTCAATTGAAATCGCTTTGAGAAAGTGAAATAACATGGTAACTTGGTGAAATAGCACTGAAATAAGTGAAATACCATAGTAGCTAAGTAAGTGCATATACATGGAGCCTTAGCCTTGGAAACGTACAGTTCAAGTAGTTTCTAGTTGCTTCAGACTATGTTGTTCTTTAGTGCAGAAGTTCTACTTGTAATAGACAGAGTTTTTCAATAGATTAGGAAGTTCCAGAGGAAGCTAATCCTGAAATATAGAGATAGTGAGTGAACGATACAGTGTAGTTTACAGTGCAAATGATTAAAAAAAAAAGAAGCTTGCCTACTATTAGTGAGTGATAGCATGGGTAACCTGTGCTATTAGGGATCAATAGTACTTGTATGGCAGGTTTAATAATAAATTTGTAGCAAATTGTCTTCGAGGCTACATATTTTGTTTGGTGTAGCTTTTCTTAGTCTAAAAGATATCATGCTAAAATTGGATTAAAAATATCTAGCTTTCAAATATTCTCCCTTCCCTCTCCCTCCACCCACTCCTCCCTTCCCTACCCTATTTGATGTGTTCAATTTATTAGATAATGTGGGTCCTATTCAATATACCTTTACTGATGATGAGTCACTTGATGATCTTCACCGCTTTGAAGCAGCTGTAATGGGACTGCATGCTCATGGTGGTGGTGACCTTCCTGAATACTGCTTGAGTGCATTAATGGCTGCCCTGCGTTACTTCTTCTATGACTTGTATGGATATGAATTCACTCCAATGAGTTACAACTCTCACATGGTGGTCATTACAGATGCTAAATCGAAGGTAGAAAGCTTAAAAAATGAGATTATTAAATTAGCTCAGGAGCAGGAAGTTACCATTAGTTTTATTGTTTCACGATCATCGTTAGTTTCCTATGAACCTTATGCATCCATTGCTAGAGAAACTGGAGGCATTATTCATCTAAGTAGCCTGAGTTCGACTACGTGGGCTCTAGCTGAGTTTGCCAGAACTTGGAGGGAAAGAAGCACATCTGACAGAAAGAAAAGAATGGCTGCTATTCTTGGACATGCTAAAGTAAATGTGTCAGTATTTGCCACCAACCTGAGAGTGTCCATATTTTGCCGTGGATCTTCAGGAACTGTCAAAGTAACTTTACCAAACAAATCAACGAAGATTCTACCATTGGTAGAACAAACCACAATATACCTGCGATCATCTCCACCACCTGGAATGCATATATTTGATTATGGTTCACGATCTTGTGACACTCGTGTGGATGTAGATGATTTCTTAAACATTGGTATCGTATTCTGCAATGAACACTTGACTATGTGTTCTTTAACTCCTCCTTTGGCATGTAAGTCTATTTAAAAGAAACTGTGTGACGTAATGATATAATTACTATTTGTTTTATCTTTAATGTGAAAATGCTATTAATATAAATGGCAGCCTAAATTTACACTCTTTATTTCTGCTTGGTTTATTTTCCTTAGCTCGCAGAAGACAATTGGTTAGCAGGCTACAAGAGGAGTTGATGACTTGACAATAGAACTTTTCCAGATGGAAAACTAATTTTTTTCATCTATACAATATTAGTTGCTTTGTCTAGAGAACCCAAAGTATTATTTTACCCAAGTAAAGCTGACCGTGATCTTATACAAAATTGGTGCACGCAGCTCAGTAATTAGAGAAATTATGTTGTCATAGCAAGTCATCATTTACTCTGTATATTTAAATTCATGATACTTAAATTTATATCATAAATAGTGCTGCTCACACTTAATTCTCAAATAGACTTAGGATTTTGCTAGCTATATCATTGCATTCTTAGAGTTTAGGAAGTGTATATGCCACAATTAAAGCAGCAGTTTTTTTGTTTCATGCTTGCATAAAGAATGAAGTTTTAGTTTAAAAGTGTTGCTTATTTTTTCAGGTACGTCAGGTAGAATAGTTATAAGAAGTATTCAACATTCAAATATATCATCCATGGCATTGAGGGAAACAGACTCAAGAGGAGTTCAGCGAGATATTCCACTCACTAAGTGCACAAATGCTTTCTTATCAGATATACTGAAATTTAAAAAAGGGAAAGTTAGATATGAAGTCATAGGGACAGATATGAATGGAGCTCCTTTTTCATATGACGGAATCAATTCATATACTTTCAAAAAAAACCCTAATATGTATATTTTAACCTCAAATGTGATAGCACTTACAGTTGAATATACAGAACAATTTCACGTTGCATATGAGATATCAAGTAAGGCTGTCATAGGAACTTCAAACCTTACATTTTCTGTGAATTTTAATGCTGTTGGATTCCACTCTTCCATTAGTCCATCTTCAATGATCCTTCAACCTCAAGAAACTAGGACAGTTATAATGACTTCTCAAGTGCGATCCAGGGTATTGCCAGGTGGAAGAACATATTCCTTCACATTGACTGCTGATAATAGCTGCATCAGAACATCCACTGATGCTATGGTTACTGTGAATCCCCTGGTAAGATTATGCTAATATTGTATTTTGTGAATTGATTATTTTAATACTGCTTGATAGTGCAAATTCCATCAATTGTATAGAAGAATCAAGGAATAAAACTGTAGCATATGAATTGATTATATATGTATGTTAACCCTCTCTCTCCCCCCCCCCCCCCCTCCCCTCCCCTCCCCTCAACTCACTCCTAACTCTTGTCATTGTAGCCAACCATTCCACCGAGTGTGACAACTAATAATATATGTGGATGTGAAAATGGAGGTACGTGTGTCATCTTTAGAAGAGGCAGAAGACTGTCTAAACGCTGCCAGTGCCCCCCAGGGTTTCGTGGATCAAAATGTCAGAGACGTGCTTGAAAAGTGAGCCACTTGCAATATTATAGAATAAACTAAGTTTCTCTTAAATATTTTGTGCTTATTTCATTGATTTATGTTACTTTAGCTATCATCAAACAAGTAATGAACACATCAGAAGAACTCTTTCTTTGTCGGTTAGCTACTAGACATTCGAACATTATTGTTTAACCTTGTTTTAGCAAAACTCTTTGTCTTTTATATTTTATATAATTGTTTTGTAATAATAAAGAATTATAAAAAAATTGCTAAACAAACACAAGTCAGTAGTTACCATAACTATAACTAAAAAGAAAATAGATGGCAGAATAGAATTTTCTTAATGAAATTGTTGGTAAAGCTAAGATAAAAGGTGTGGAAAAAAATAGACAACTTCTGTAATGCAAGACAGCATGAATGAGTAATTGACCTCTGTATTGTATTGAAGTAGATTTATGGAAAGACTGAGGTAGCTATATCATACAGTTGCTGAGCTTTCAATCTTGATTCCATCGTCATGTAGATGCATTCCACTCTTACAAATATTATATATTTATTCCAATCCAAATCATGAAATGCATATAGAGTCCCACTTATTGTACACAATAATTAGTTACATGCAACATTTTATACAAACGATTAATGCAATATAGCAAAACTAAAAAAGTTACTTTTAACTTTATAGCTAATAATTTGCAGGATAGTATTACCTTATACAGTTAAAGATACAGTTCCCAAACTTCAATGATTCTGTCACTTAAGTTTTTCTGAAATTAAATCAGGAATTGTGTACAGGCAGTGCTATAATATTTATTAGGGAAGTCTTGTACTTCTCTTGTTGACCAAAACATCAATTGGAAATTTGGAACCTTTATGCAATGGGAGGCTTGTTGGCTTACACAGGATTGCCAAGTAGAGTAGGCCCTCTTCTTTGTGCTTAATGCTGGCTAGGGAGTATAAATCTTATTAATAAGAGACATCTTTGCAGACCAAAGCTAAAAACAATAGTCATTATTCCCCTCACTACTAGTAACTTTGCACATCACTCCCCCACCCTGTCCCCTCCCCCTTTCACTACCCCCTAAAACATTACAGGACATACCTGTGGCAGGTGCTAGTGTCACCCTATTAGTGACAGCCAGCATCAGGGGATCTCACACAAGTATCCTTGTACCTCCTGGGACTCTCAAACCAGTTTCTTCACCTGTAACTCTCAAACTAGCCTCCTAGAAGCTCTCACTCATGCTTTCTTATAGAGTCCTGGCAGACCAAGCTTTCACACACAATCCTAGTAGCACCATCATAGTTACATACTGTCCTTGTGGTATTCTACTGTTTAACATTTGATGCAGCTGCAAAGCTCATCTCAGCAAGCATAAAATACAACACAATATAACCTTAGCTACATATTGCATGATCAGCTGATTTAGCTTTGATAGCCACATAGTCAGCTGTATTCATGCATGATCATCATGGCTCAAAGAAAGCTGACTACTTTGTTTTGCTGCAAGAGAGGCTTTTACTGAACCTGTAGCCAAAGAAGTGTCTTCAGAAGATGAGTGTGATGTGAATTTATCAAAAGGAGATTCTGAAGCATCATGTGATATTTCTACTGATTGTGATTGTCAGTGCTGCATGAATGTAGCTACTCCTAATCATCCATTGGATGTGTCTGATTCCAAGGTGAGTCATGCTCACCAGAGGAAAGAGCGCGAAGAGGGAAGGCTTAAAACTTACTCAAGAAAATACAGCCCAGTTGGTATGACAAGCACCCCTGGATAAGTGTTTGCACATCCAAGTACAAAATATTCTGTACTTTATGCCGACATGTCAAGTAGAAAAAATTATTTAATTTTAGCAAGTGTCAAAGTTCCACATTTGTTGAAGAAGGTCTTGGAAACTGTAGAAAGCCTCTTCAACACTTTTAGGAGCATGAGAAAAGCATGGCACATAGGGAAGCTGCAATGAAAATAGTAGCATCAAGCTCTACTGATATAGCAATAAGTAATGAACGTGAAAAAAATCAGAAGTTTAACCGGACCATGCTAATGAAAGTTCTTTCTTGTATTCGTTATTTGGCTAGACAGGGTTTACCTTTATGTGACCATAACAATGATATTGAGGGTAATCTTTACCAGCTCTTGCTTCTTCAAGCTGAAGATAATGATCACATGAAAGAGTGGGTATTGAAGAAGTAGTATATTTCTCCTCTTATAGTAAATGAAATTGTTGCTCAAATGGGTCAAGGAGTGCTCCGCGAAATTATAGCAGATATTAGATCTTCCACATGGTTCTCTCTGATTGCTGACGAAGTACTGATATTTCCCACAATGAACAGATATCTCTATCAATAAGGTGGGTTGACAGTCATTATACAATCCATGAAGATACACTTGGCCTAATACAGTTAGAGAATACAAAAGCAAGCACTATATACAGAGTTATCAGGGACATCCTAATCCATTGTTCACTGCTCATTACTCAGTGTAGAGGCCAAGCATTTGATGGAGCCTCAAATATGAGTGGAGTTCACAATGAGGTTCAAGCTCTTGTCAAAAAGATGCTGATCAAGCTCTTTACGTCCATCGTTTAGCTCGTAGCTTAAACTTGTCTAAAAAGTGTGATTTAGTGCGCAATGTTATGGAACTTATATATGAACTTGTGCAGCTAATAAAGTTTTCCCCAAAAAGGCATCCTGTTTATTGTGTAGGCAGTAATTGATTTTAGGTTTGTCCAGGCCAGTGCTGAACAAGGCTCAGACCCCTGAAGTAACAGACTTATTTACGCATGAGCAGATCGATATCATTCACGCATGCACTTTCATGTAATTTTGTTTATTTCATCTCTTTAGTTACCTGTTTTTCAAGTTATTTTAGTAGTTACAAAAACTGTTCATAACTGTTTAACTGCTCATATTTCTTATAGTTAGCTAGGCTAGTCTAGCTAGTCATTTGATGTTCCCGTAACACTATAACTATGGGTGGTCATTCATCAATTTGTCCTATTACTCCTCATGGCCGTAGCAAGCGGTCCGGTTGGTCCGGTTTTGGCCGGACCAATATTTTCACCTTGTAGCCACACCCACCTTAGTTGCTGCGTAGAGCATGCGCGCGTAGGTTCAAGGATTTGCAGCTGTTACGTTCTCCTTCTAGCCCGTTATTCACTTGCGGAGCATATTCATGGCGTAGCATGCGGTCCGGTTGGTCAGGTTTTTTCCGGACCAAATGTTCACCTCGTAGCCACACCCACTTGAGTTGTTGTGTGTGTGTAGAGAGCATGCACGCTAATTTATTCCAGTGTTAGGTTCGCCATTTTTCACCTGGAGCAGCTTTATTGGTTTGCTCGCTACCGTTGAGCACCCATAATAGCTAATCCGTTAATTTCGGAAGTTTTCTTCAGATTCCTTTCTGCCAAGTAAGCCTCGGTCTAAATAATCTGATGCTTCTCCACGCCCATAAACAAAGAACAGATGCCATTTGTCTCAAAACAGTTGTAGAAATATTTTTATTGGATTCCATTTACAGATCGAATATTTTTGGAAAGTGCTAGTCAACAATTACCATTTATGCATAAATAATATATAATCAATCTACAAATAACAGAAATTAATAAAAGTATAACAAAATTAAAAAAATATATATTGTCTTATCCCATCCTTTGCACTTGGCTGCTGAATGGGTCGATTTGTTGACAGAACGGGTAATTTTCTTGAAATTGCATAATAAACTACAGTGTACGTAGATGACACAAATAAATAATTAAATTAATATTATATATAATATATACAGGAAATTAATTGACCACAGACCACACCTACATCCTGGCCTGACCAACCAAAATTTGCTTGCTACGGGCTTGCTCCTTAACTGCTAAAATCTACCAATTTATAAGGTGATCGGAGTTACGCCCGCTCAAGGTTTCTTTTGTGGCTATTTTTAGACTGGATACTTGAATGAACTTTCAATGGTTTTGAGCAACCCTAAATCATAATTTGATTTTACATTGATTCACTTTACCTATTTTAATTAGTTTGACAATCAGTAACACTATCCCACCTCACAATTTCTTTCTCAGCCTTCCTTTCACTCATTTGATTAGATGTATTCTCTCCCTTTCACAGGCTTTTTTTTTTTAACAACACAAAATTAAAAAAATTTCGTGGCTACCAGTCCTGGGTTGATGATTCAAATATTTTTTAATTCTGTATTGTAAAAAAAGCCTGTGAAAGAGAGAGAATACTAATATCCCACCTGTGTCCTATCATTTCAAAAGCAGACATAATCACTTGGTTTGCAACAGCTGACTAGAATGTGGTGCTTAATAAAATCTCATTTGAATAAATAATTTCACAGTAATTTTCTGAAGTATAATTAATGAATACTCTTTAATGTAACCAACTGCAAGATATTTTCATTGTTTTTAAAAACAACAACAACAATATAAGAACAATAATATAAAACTACAGTAGGACCTCAGTATAACGAACACTTTGGGACCACAGGGTGTTCGTTATAGTGAAATGTTCGTTATACTGAGGTTCATTGAGTTTAATTAAATTTTTGACTTCAAATTGTAAATGGCGCCAGCAATGGAGAACAGTGGGGGCAAAACAGCTGTTTTTGCAGTGTGGTTTGTGCCAGCAATGGAGATGGTGGGAGCAAAACAGCTGCTTTTGCAGTGTGGTTTGTACGCGCAAATTATTTGCAAATTCCACCGTTCGTACCGAGTCATCCCGATAAGTGAGTTCCGTTATACTGAGGTCCTACTGTAAAAGGAAATGCAATCATTAGCAATAACAACAGTAAAGACCAGTTGAAACCATACCAACTCTTTTGATGAAGACCATGAAGGTACATCATCCAGCACTTTTGACTTGGTATGGCTTGGTAACATTAAAGCATTTCAATTTTGAATTAAAAAATTTTAAATTTAAGTGGGCCTCTAGCTATACAAATTGTAAACCACGTCTATAGTGAGAAACTTAAATTTGTAAACCATTGCTACAGTGAAAATCCTGCTAAAGTTTAAATTATCTTTAAAATATTTTTTCAAGCCATGCCAATTGTTTGATGTTTCCATCTAAGCTACAGTTAGATCAAATGTGTCGTAATATTTTATTTATTGTACTTCAAATCCTTTGCAAATGCAAGCCATCTGTCTTAAGGGAAGCCAACAAGTAGCCACTTTGACCATGGGTCCATTAGAATGCATATTAAAGCTAAAATACTTATATTAGGGGGGGGGGAGGATTCAGGTAGAACTAAATGGACCAGTTTCTCCCCCATCTGAATTAAATTTATAGAATAATATATTTATGAAATTACCAATATGTTCACAAGCATGCAAACTTATGTTATAGTAGTTTTTCTTACGTTAATGTCCAGAAGATTTATATTCAATCATTAATTTTGTAAATAAATGTCATAAACCTTACCTAAGCCTCCCAGTCCTTCACGCTGAACCGGCCTCCGTTTCTCTTACCCGATATGCATAAGCCAAAGGTTCAGTGTCACCAAAAATGCATTATAGTAAAGTGTATGCTCTGTTACAGTAACTGTTGTATATATGTGGTTATTTTATGTGTAACTTTCTATTATACTTGTCAATTTCAAACTTCATCAAGTGACCTCACTGTAGTTGGAATTGGAAACAGTCGTCTAAACTTTTTCACTAACATTTTAAGTTCAGCAGGTGTGAGTGTTGGTAACAGTGGTACGTATCGATGTGCCATTTGCAAGAGAAATGACACTATAGATCATTGCAGGCACAGGAATATTACAGTTTTCGTATTAGGAGAAGCTCCAATATTAGATGTCAGTCGCAGGAAGCCAGAACGTAAGTTGTTGAAATCGAATCATCGGGTTAAGTTTTAATTAACAATATTGGCTATTAAAACGAGAACAATTTGCTATTATTATAATTATTTCAGCCGAGAATGACTGGATCGAGTTAAATGCTATTTAATGATTTTTAACTTAAAATCTCCCATTGTACTCTGTTTGCAGGCTCTATGAAAGGGCACCACTACAAAATTGGGTCTCAGATTTGTCTAGAAATAAGCAAAATGAACTGTGCAATAATTCTATTATGTACTCTCAGAAATAAAGATACAGCACTCCCCGTTCCAAGTATACAATGGCAGCTGAATGGACAGACAATCTTTACTGATGAAAGTGGTATGATGAACACTGATTTCTTGATGACTGGAGATAATATGCTGTTAAGTCCAGGGCTGATATATCCTACTCCAGTTACACTAAGTCTAGAATATGTCCAGATAAATTTATGCTCTCACAATGTGACAATGGCAGACCTACTGCCAGATGGAGTCACTAGACTGAATTTTAAAGACAGGCTATTTGACCTGGTAAAGGGACAGTGGACTTGCTGGCAGAACAACAGTCTAGGCACAGCCTCAGCCGTCACTTACATCAGTGAACGTGTATTGAATGAATCTGATGGGAATTTTATGATTTGTTTCCAGTCTTCAATTGAATATAGCTTCAATATAATTCCTTGAGTGGTACTGCCAAAGGTATAATGATTCTTACCATGTCAGTAACATTAACAAAGCATTGATATAAATGCAGAATCTTTGGACTACTCGAAGGTGAATTCATCATGGCGAGCTGGAGATCCAAGCTTGTGTGTTGAAATTGCTATAATTGACAATGATATTGAAGAAATTCTTGAAGTATTTGAGCTGCACTTGGAAGTTTTCAAAGAGAGAAAGTCCGTGAGAGCTGGAAATCGAACACTCACTGTCATTATTCTTGATAATGGTTAGAGAGTAGTTCTGTATTAGACTGTTACCATTTTGTATGATTAAAAATTCTTAGCTACAGCAACAAAATTAATGTTTTGTATCGGTCCTGCACACCGAAAATATCTTTCCTGCGTCAAGGTAGAGTTATAGAGCTAGTTTCAAATTTTGCAAGAATATCACCCTATCCTTACAGAAATATTAAAAAAATGGTTGAAATTTCCTTCTGCATTAAAAATACATAATATGTGATTTGTAGCTTCTTACCCAAAATAACTATAATGTATGAATTAATAATATACTTATTCCACCCTAGATATCTTCATAATGATATCTTTAATAGGTACATGACTCACTATATTATTTCAGATATTTCAAGGTTGTTATTTCATGTTGTATTGAGCAAGCTCATTACTCCAGTAGTTATAGCAACCAGCCAAACTTGCCACTTTTCCAGGTATTTACAGCTACCTTCTTCAGGTATATCTTACTCAACACTGTTAGAGCAGCTGCTAAATAATATCAGCTGAGGGTGTGTGGGTAGCCCCTAAAACCTACTTATCAGCTGTGAGTTACCACTCCATGTACTAACTAAAGTACAGATGTGAAGATATCTAGTGCCAGAATAAAACTCTTATTGCACTAGTCAGAGTGGTATGGCTAGATGTTTCACTCTCAGGCTTTATTTTCACCTGCCTCTGGCTCTTGAAATAAATTAGCCTGCTCTTGAATTTTTTTCTCCATATCACACTCTGAGTTATGCAATAAGTATTATATGTAATACAATATATAACAATAGTATTTCACTTTCAAACACTTTATTTTACAGACAATTCTTCTGGCAAATTCCCAACTTGTTCCTTGAGTGATTATCTCCTTGTTGACAGACTGGATGAAAATAGTGAAGTTACTATAGTCGAGATAGTGGATGTTTTATGCAATGTACTTCCTAACATTTCAATATCTGATATTACTAGTCTGGAGGAAATATATCAGCAGGTTGCTCAGAATTTTAATCAAGCATGGAGTTGGAGCAATCAGTAAGTTTATATAAACTATGCACAAAAGATGCAAATGGTATTATAGACTATTATAGCACTAGCTATTGTAGAGTGCCAATTGTTGGGGAAAATATACAGTTTTTTATGCATGATTTGGAAACATTTAGTGTAACCACACTCACCTGCTGTTTTTAGCATGATTTTTTGCCACATAACCTTGAGTGAAGTTATAATTCAGTGTAGTTTTAAACTATATAACTAATAAATGTAATAAATAAATCAGACTTTGAAATAATCTGGTCTTAATAGTACGATGCGAAAATTGCCAATCAAAAATGTATGCGAAAAAACACTGTTCAATTGAAATCGTATTGGAAAAGTGAAATAGCATGGTAACTTAGTGAAATAGCACTGAAACTAAGTGAAATGCCACTCTAGCTAAGTGAAATAGTGTAGGTAAGTTCACCACTAGAAGGCCCCCAAAGGCCGAGAATTTATGGTTTAAAATTAAATTAAAAAACAACTCTGACTTTAAAATCCCAGCACCTGCGTAGGTCCACAGGAACCGCTGTTACTAAAATACTTAAAGAGTGCAGGTCACATACATGGAACCTTAGCCATGGATATGTACTGTTCAAGTAGTTTCTAGTTGCTTTGAGACTATGTTGTTTTTTAGTGCAAATGTTCTACTTGTAATAGACAGTTTTTTTTCAACAGATTAGGAGGAGCCGTAGGTTGAAAACGAAGTTAGAGAGGAAGCTAATCCTGAAATACAGAGATAGTAATGAACGATACATTATAGTTTACAGTGCAAATGATTAAAAAAATATAGTGAAATTTAAAAAAGGGAAAGTTAGATATGAAGTCATAGGGACAGATATGAATGGAGCTCTTTTTTCATATGACGGAATCAATTCATATACTTTCCAAAAAAACCCTAATATGTATTTTAACCTCAAATGTGACAGCACTTACAATTGAATATACATATATCCATTAGTCCATCTTCAATGATCCTTCAACCTCAAGAAACTAGGACAGTTATAATGACTTCTCAAGTGCGATCCAGGGTATTGCCTGGTGGAAGAACATATTCCTTCACATTGACTGCTGATAATGGCTGCATCAGAACATCCACTGATGCTATGGTTACTGTGAATTTACAGGTAAGATTATGCTAATATTCATTAGCTAAATGTATTCTCTCTCTTTCACAGTCTTTTTTAAACAATACAGTGAACAGGACTCTAACAAATGGTTGGTATAGCCCTGCTGATGGTCACTTCTTTACCCAGCTTAGCTAAGTCGAAGGACCAGACTGCCTATTTACTATAGCGCCACGATATTATGTGTTTTGCGCAGCCGATTGCCACAGAGAGCTTTCAGCCTTGCAAGGACACTCGCAAAAATGCGCACTCCTTTGACAATGTTATGGTCAAGGTCAGCAGTGATAGGCAACAAAAAAATACAACAATTGAACCAGCTTAAATAGTAGGGGCCACTGACAAGAAGTCAGTGGTCTTGGAAATGAATATCATTAATGGTGGGTAAATGGTGGGTAAAGGGCGAATAAGTAAAGTTAGTGAACAAGTAAAGTTAGTGAACAGGTAAGTAAAGTTAATGAACAATACATGGTGAATGACTAAGCTAGCAGTTTATTGTTATTTGGCCAGGGCCAGCCAGTGCCAGTTGTCCAGGAAAGTCCTGGACAACAGAATTAAAAAATATTTGGTCACCATTGGGAATCGAACCCAGGACTGCTTGCTTAACACATAAGCACTCTGCCACTGAGCTGTAACAACCAGCCGGCAAACAAACTGTATAAATACAGAATTGAAGTGTTTGTTTGCCGGCTGGTTGTTGAAGCTCAGTGGTAGAGTACTTGCGGTTAAGCAAGCGGTCCTGGGTTCGATTCATGGTGGTGACAAAATATTTTTTTAATTCTGTATTGTTTAAAAAAGCCTGTGATAGAGAGAGAATACATCTAATGAGTCTGAGAAAGAAAATAATAATATACTAATAATTGTATTTATTTTATGAATATTACTATAATAATATGACTTCAATTCTTTCTTTTTGGGGGGTTTTCTGCTTAAAAGTGCAGCTATTCAATCTATACTTATGACCTGCCATAAACTATATAGCTAGATGGGAAAATAAAATTTGAGTATATTAAGTAATCATATGTATGTATGTGTACCCTATTGGCCCTCCCCTTCCTCCCAATTTTCCTCTTAATTCCTCTAATTGTAGCCAACTATTCCACCCAGTGTAACAAGAACAAATACATGTGGTTGTTTAACCCTTTCACTGGTAGATTTAAAAAAAGAAAATATGTAAATAGATTTTAAAAATCATGACAAATTAATCATTGAAAAAAGTACCTAGCAACCATATTATATTCATGTAGCACACTAGTTAGGGATTTAGAAAAACCGCATGTATGTTGCCTAGCAACAAACCACAAAATGCTTCATAATATTTACTGAATTATTTTAACATAAAAGTGATAATATTTTGATTATACAATTAGATTTACATCTAGATGATTGAATTATATATTTATAATGAAAAACCGTAAAGTTTTACAAAATTGTTGCTTATAATGAAAAATCTGTAAGAGTATATTTAAAAAAACAGTTACATTCAGGTGCAACACGTAAATGGACCTTGCAAAAGGAGCATTGAATACGAGATTACTATGCTCTCTATTAGCTAAACCTATCTTTGCATTGCTAAGCACAGCTATCTAAGACATGTCCAGTGTTTATGACTCACCTTCAGCACCTGAAGATTCAGACCCATTGCAAGTGCTATCATCAGAAGAATGCACAGCATCTTCCAAAGCTTCCACTTCCCCAAAAGTAACTGTTGGAGATCCAATGAAAGCAAAAACATCTGTACTGCTCCCACTTCAGATAATCCAAACTCGTACCGGTGAAAGGGTTAAATGGGGGTACATGCGTCATCTTTAGAAGAGGCGGAAGACAGTCCAAACGCTGCCAATGCCCCCAGGATTCAGAGGATCAAGATGTCACAGAAATGTTTGAAAGTGAGGAACTTTAGATTAAGATTATTACTGAAATAAGTCTCTAAGTATTCAATGCATTATTCTGTATATATTCAATGCATTTTCTGTATATATTCAATGCATTATTCTGTATATATTCAATGCATTATTCTGTATATATTCAATGCATTATTCTGTATATACTTCTTTGATTTATGTTACTTTAGCTGTCATCAACAAAAGCAAGTAACATATCTTTCTTTGTCCATGTTAAAAGACAAACAAACTTTATTGTTTAATCTTGTTTTAGCATAACTCTAGTGTATCCTACTCCAGACATGTTTACCTTTAATTAATTGCAAACACTTCACACCTTTATTCAGTTCTATTGATGTGTTACCATATGTGTTAATTGTTGTTGTTTTCACCTCTATTCATACCAGACCTATGGCACGCTACATATTATGTTCTACAGCTTTACATTCCAGTCAGTCTAGCATATTCAGTGAATGTGCTGTGTTCTCGTTTCAAGATTAATATTAACATTTAAAGTAAATTTGAACCCATTACAAACACAACAATAACCTTTTGTCTGTTGTTTTTTTTTTAAATATAATTGTTTTGATGATTAAAAAAGATTAAATGACAGATAAGCAAACACAAACTTGTAGTAACCACAGCCAAAACAAAAAGAAAGTTGATGGTAGAAAAAAAATTTCTTGATGAAACAGTTGAAAAAGCAAAGATAAAATGTGAGGAAAAAATCAAACCAACCAGACGACTTGGGTAATGCAAGACAACAATAGTGGATGATGGAGCTCTGCATTGGTTGTTTCTTCCTGTAAGCCTTAGTCTCCTTGTAGCGTCTTAAGTCTCTTCTAGTCTCGTTAGTGTTTTTAGTCTCTTCTAGTCTCTTCAGTCTTATTTAGTCTCTCTTGGTCTCTTCTATTCTTTTTAGTCTCTTCTAGTATTTATAATCTTTTCAGTCTCTTTAATCTCTTCAGTCTATTTTTGTCTCTTTTATCTCTTCTTGTCTCCGTACTCTTTAGTCTCTTCACTTTCTTGAGTCTTTCCTAGTCTCTTTGGTTCCTTCTGATCTCTTCAAGTCTATTTTGTCTCTTCTAGTCATAGCTACTGAGTGATGTGTGGCATCACAACCTAGCAAAACATCAACTTCATTATAGCTGTTGGTGCTAGCAAAATATTAAAGCTGTCTATCCACCTTCCTTCACAGCGGTATAGGAAGATGTTCGATATTGAGGGGGGGGGAGGGGAAACTTTTAAGGGTATGTGTTTTTTGTATTTCAAGGTGTCCCCATGCAACAAATGACCTCTTTAGGTTGTGACCAAAAAATATGGGGGGGGGGGGGGGGGGGGCTCCTGCTTCATTAAGTCTAGCTTTGCACCACATTCCAGCAGTGTGCGTCCTGCATGACTCTTCAAACATGTCCCCACCTATCAAAGCTGCCCGACATAATTTCTGCAATATTATTTATAAGATTGTAGACAACTTTTGAATGGTCTGACTCACCACAAGTTTCCATATGCAGTTTCTTCATCTTCTTCTGGTTAGCTAAGAAGAATTTCAAATTTCCGGAAGGGAGTGGTTGCAGGGGAAGCTTCTCCCCATCCATACCACCCAACTTCCCTACCCCAAATGCTCCCTCTCCCTTCCACCCCAAGAATATCAGGATCTTGAAAGAATAGACTAGCTCTTAATAGTGATTAATAACACTATTTAATAAAAGTGTACAGGCTCATTGCTACATTTATACTATTTAGAAGTGATAATGGAGCATTACATTGCATCAGTTGAAATTTTCTTTAGAAGTTTCAGCTCGAAGGCCTTCTTACAATAAAAAGAAGTGAGAAATGGCATGATACATTATGCGTGTATGCGTAAGTAGAAGTGTATGTGTTGAGAAATATTATGCAATAGTGTGAATTTAAATATTCACTGTCAAGTGTTACTGAGCTCTCAATGCTCACTCACTGATGTGAACAAGTGTGGACTTTATCATGGACATTAACATTCGCACCTATTACCGATTCTTACCATATGTGTGTTGACAATTATTGTGCTGCGTATCACGTGTGATTGTGATGATCCTTACCTGTTCGTTGTCTCTCTGTGTGTGTATGTGAGTGTACTTCCAAGTTGATTAAAGCCAAGTTTTGTAATGAAATCTTAATAGTTATATTCGGCCACCTCAATTTAATCAACTTGAAATGGAACGCTACCTCCGACCTGAAAAACTGGATGCCGACCCGAGCTCTAGCACCGCGGGCAAGGAGTGGCAGCATTGGTTTCGTACGTTCGAGAATTTCGTTGCTGCCTTGCCCGGAGAAGGACTAGACAAACTCAGGGTCCTGACTAACTATGTAAGTCCCCGTATATTTGAGTATCTGGAACAATGTGAAACCTATGAGAACGCTATAGAGACGCTTAAGGTTCTATATATAAAGCCCACTAATGAGATATTTGCTCGGCATTTGCTTGCGACCCGTCGGCAGCGAAACGGTGAAAGTCTAGATGAGTTCCTGCAGGCCCTCAAGACCCTATCTAAAGATTGTGCTTTTAAAGATGCCACTGCTGCTGTGTATAAAGAAGAAGCCATTCGAGACTCTTTCATAACTGGCCTGCTGTCTACTACTATCAGGCAACGCTTGCTAGAGAACAAAACTCTAGACCTCAATTCTGCGTTCTCCCAAGCTAGAGCCCTGGACTCTGCTCAGAAAAGCAGTGAGTCCTACCTGCCAGAAGGTGTCCCTTTACCGGCTGCTGCAGCAGTAGGCCCCCCTCTGGTTGCGAACAACGAGGTTATTGCAGAAGACGGAATCACATCTACATCAGCTGCGATAGTATCAGGGCCTAAGTGCTATTTCTGTGGATATAGTAAGCACCCACGCATGAGGTGTCCGGCTCGGAGTGCTGTGTGCCGGCGTTGTACTAAGAAGGGACATTTTGCAAAGGTTTGCAGGTCTGCCCCTGCCACTCCTCCGAGAGAAGAGGGAGCATCTGCTGCCATATTCCCTACCTTGGCGGCCGCTTCTCCTCGTACCCCCTCTGTACTACTGAAGTCAACTATCAAGGCTAAAGTTAATGGTGAAGAGGTTAGAGCTTTGGTTGATTCGGGTAGCACGGAGAGCTTTATTCACCCCGATCTCGTCGCACGGCTCAACCTCCAGAAACATGCCAGCCCGAAGTCAATCTCTATGGCTCAGTCCTCTCTCTCTGCTCAGACCCTGGGACATTGTACCGCTGACTTAATGGTAAATGAGAGAATGTATCATAAACTCTGCTTGTCAATCCTCCCTGGATTGTGTTCGGATCTACTCCTTGGACTTGATTTTCAGAGTCAACACCAAAGTGTGAACTTTCAGCATGACGGTCCGAATACTCCTCTTGTTATCTGTGGCCTCAGCACTCTCAAGGTGGAAACCCCCAACCTCTTCTCCAATCTAACCCCCGATGTCCACCCTATAGCTACCAAGTCACGTAGATATTGCCAAGAAGACCGAGACTTTATTGAGTCGGAAGTGAGCCGGTTACTAAGGGAGGGTATTATTGAACCCAGTAACTCACCCTGGCGGGCTCAAGTAGTTGTTACTCGTAATGAAAATAACAAACGAAGGATGGTTGTCGATTATTCACAAACAGTGAACAGGTTTACCCTATTGGATGCTTATCCCCTACCTCGCATTGATGACACCATTAAAGCAATAGCCCAATACCAAGTGTTCAGTACCATCGATTTACGCAGTGCTTACCATCAAGTGAAAATCAAGGAGAGCGACAAGCCCTATACAGCTTTCCAAGCTGGCCATGCCTTGTACCAGTTCACTCGAATACCATTTGGTGTTACCAATGGAGTTGCATGTTTCCAGAGAATTATGGCTTCTATTATAGAAGAAGAAAACTTGAAAGGTACCATTGCATACATGGACAATGTGACTATCTGTGGAAGGAATCAAGAAGAACATGATGAGAACCTTCAGAGATTTCAAGAAGTGGCCTCAGCCCGCCAGATCACATACAATGATAGTAAAA
>WLWD01003670.1_pt1 | contig 59721 bp, 40 predicted proteins | sample 6712731 | NCBI WGS metagenome assembly WLWD01 (sample SAMN12718690, study PRJNA576275) | sponge metagenome | isolation source: marine sponge | host: Mycale hentscheli | place: New Zealand: South Island, Marlborough, Capsize Point | collected 2014-11-01 | reverse complement strand
CCCCCCCCCCCCCCAAGAGAAAGTTTCCCCTCCCCAAGAAATCTGATATTTGTTGAGTAATAGCACTGGTAACCATGCCATCACGAGTAACGCGATTGAAATAGCATGAGGCGAAGCCGAGTGTTATTAACCCTCAGCATGCATGCGTTAGTCACTCATTGGTTCTGTCTGTCTGTCTTTCTGTCTGTCTGTCAATAGCGTTTCTCTAACTTCACGTTGATTTAAGCAGTGATAGCGATATCAAACTGCAGCACTACACAAAGTAAGTCCCTTTAAAATGTCAAAAATGTTTATTTAGGCTTAGTTTTTCAGAAAAAGCGAGTGGAACTTGGGGCCAATGCTTTTCTCTATGGGTAACATGCTTTTCTCTACGGGTAACGTCCTTTACCATACAATTTGCACTTGAATGGTAAATACTTAGCAGGCGGTATCTTTGCCGTAGCGTAGATGGTTGGAGGAGCCAGGCAGTTGGAAAGAGATCTGCTGCATAAGACTGTAGCAGTATGTTATATCTTTGTAATGTGACATAGCTTAACCTTTAAAACACTTTTACCCAAGCTTGTAGCTATCTAGCTACTATCACTATAGCTGCATCACATATAGTTAATTTGGTCAATTTCACTGAAACAGAGCTGACCTTTAGCTTCATCATCAAGGTAATAATTTGTTAATATGGCATTGTATTTGTTATTTATTGTTTTTCAGTGTGAGTGGATTTTTACTTTCTTTGCCAGAATGGAGTTTTGTGTTCAGTGATTTTAGAACAGAGCTAGACTTCTGAACAACTTGCCAAATCACTTTGTCCAATAATGGTAGCTACTACTAACTAAAGATTAGACTGAAATTAGATCACTGATAGAAAAATAAATCAACAAAATATTATCTTGATATTCAATTAAATGAAACTGAATACATTCATACAAAACATAAAAAAATATAAACCAAAAATATGATATTTCTATTCATTTTTTTTCTTGTCTCTTTCATTCATTCTATCTGTCAATAATGATTCTCGAAGTCGGCGAAAATTCAAGCATTTATAGCAATATTAAACTGATATTATAATCTGGAGATGTTCTATAAAAGGTGCGTGCTGCATATATATATGTAATAGTTAGAGCATAAGCCCTTGGGCTTCAGTGCACTAAATCCACCAGTACCTAAGCGTGCATGCTCTAACTATTTTAGATCCCGTTTACGCATGCCCAGTTGCCACTAGCAACTTTTTTTATCAGCATTTTTGCAGAAATGGCTAAAGGCAAAAAATAGTGCACACTTACCAAGTTAGTACACCTAGTAACAATATAGCAACGGGAACTAAATATATATATATGCAAGAATTTGGTGCGGTATAATAGCACATTATAGTAATGTATGTTTTTTTGGTGAGGCAAGACCTGTCCAGAGTGTTGTGCACAGATAGTCTGAGGGTTCGCGCCATTGGTGCTAGTTTCAATTGCTTTATGAGTACTATTTGTGGGGCTGGAGAGCAGCAGAGAGAAGAAGGAAGAGGAGAAGAGATAAAGAACATTTGACTGTGTGCTGTGTGCAAAGTTGTAGTCATTATGTGTGCATTATTTAGAGTGTTATCATCATGAGAGGTAGTATTGTGCTGTGTCATTGTGTCGTGTGCAAAGTATAGTCATGTGAGGTGTGCGTGGTTTAGAGTGTTTGGTGCTCCTATATAAAGTGGGAGCACGAGTCTGTTAATTTAGTTCTGTCTTTGTTCCATTCCGTCTTTCTTGTTACTGTGTTTGGATTAAAACCTAAATTCTCACTGACCGGTTGGTGGCTTGTAAAGGGTAGCTAACAACAACGCTGCTAGGAGGAGCCACGGAACTTGGTCAGCTTATCATAATTACCCGGTGCGGCTGGAGTCGGAAGTAAAACTCTAATCCCCAACCGCAACCCCTAACACGATTGACCCCTAAGCACAGGTTACCCATGCTCCAAAAGTTTTTGCAATTGTAGCTACACTGTATCGTTCACTCACTATCTCCTTTTTTCAGGATTAGCTTCCGCTGAAACTTTCTTTTCAACATAAGACCCCTCCTAATCTGTTGTAAAACATTCTGTCTAATACGCGTAGAGCTTCTGTGGTGAAGAATGACATTGTCTCCAACTAGCAACTACTCGAACTGTACGTTTCCAAGGTTAACGCTCTATGCGTGTGTACTTACCTGTACTATTTCACTTAGCTACCGAGGTATTTCACTTAGTTACCAAGGTATTTCAATTAGTTATGCGCTATTTCACTTTCCCCACGCAATTTCAATTGAACAGTGATTTTTCCCATACATTTTTGAATGGGCAACTTATACTATTAAAAATGTAAATCAAAGCACAATTCTTCTATTTTTTTGTTTGAAAATCTCTAGAACTTCATCAAATGTTACAGCCAAAAGCTCAGGGCCCTCGCTCATGAGCTGACCAAGGTTTTGGTCAGTGATACTGTTACGTATACGGGTTTAATGAGCTTCATATAGCTGGAAGATCTTTCAACTGAAGTTGTTCAACTGGAAGGACGAGGATTATGTTCAAAAGTTTAACTGTTTCTATAAAAATCCCTGTACACCTCTGAAGTGTAACAGTGAACAAAGTAGCTCATACCAACATTACCCCCCCCCCCCCAAGAAAAAAATCCTGTATGAAACCCTGATCATCATCACCACCATCATCACCACCACCATCATCACCACCATCATCATCATCATCATCACCACCACCATCATCATCACCATCATCATCACCACCACCACCACCACCGTCATCATCACCACCATCATCATCATCATCACCATCATCATCACCACCACCACCATCATCATCACCATCATCACCATCATCACCACCACCACCGTCATCATCACCATCATCATCACCACACCACCACCATCATCACCCACCACCAGTCATCATATCACCACAACCATCATCATCATCACACCCACCACCAGCTCCTCCTCACCACCACCATCATCCATCACCACCCCACCACACCCCATCCTCACCCAGCGCACCGCCCCCCAACCCTCCTCATCACCCCGCCACCAACCCTCAATCACCCCACCCCCACCCCCACGCATCCTCACCCCCACCACCCCCCCCCCACCCTCCTCCTCCTCATCCTCCTCATCCTCCTCAAATACATCAATCATCATCAATATTCAACCATCATCAATCATCATCATCATCATCATCATCATCATCATCATCATCATCATCATCATCATCATCATCATCATCATCATCATCATCATCATCATCATCATCATGTAATTATACAGTGGGTAGGCAAGTTGCCACATTCTATACATGTAATTTATTCCAACATCTCTCACCTTGGTGTCAAGTATGCGTTTGAAGTCTTTCCTGGCTATGAATCTCATTGGTCTGCGAGTCTCTAGCCTCAGTCGAATGCCTTTGAGGCTCTCGCCGATGGTGGGTGGTTTCACGTGAGAAAATGCCTGCCATAGATTACATACAGTCATGAAGCATACCACCTCACTGACATCCCTTACCTGTTCCAAGAGGTGCACGTAGTTTATGAGAGCTGTAAAAGTAGGGCCAGACACCATGGCATGAATAGTGACCTCTGACCTCAGACTGTAGGAAATGGCACCCAGAATGTCAGCTAGCTGTACTCTGTAGAGACACAAGAGATGGAAATACTTCAGCTACTCCAAGCTATACAAGGCTTTATGGTAACACAGCAGAGATGTAATGAAACACATGTGACAATCAGTTCTCCCAGCTGTGGTATTGTTTACAACCATTGCAGTAGGAAGAATAACAACAAAATACAACAAATTAACAACTGTTCAGTCTTGATTGTCTCAACAGTCAGCTCACACAGCATATGCAGCTGCTATAATGAGATGAGTGATTGGGCCAGCTGATTGTAGTACTACTACTTATATACTACTAACTTGATAGCTCAATATACTCCTCTACTCCTGCTAATCACCTGTTGTAATAATGTGGGTGTGTCTTCTTGTAATGATGTGCTTTGGTCTTGGGCTTGTGTTGTTTGAGTGCCACATTGTGAGGAGTTGGATGAGGAGCATCGGCCATTACTCCCACATATTCTGCTATCTTCTTGCCAAACTCCGCCCTCGGGTTCTTCAGTGAATGGCTATCAATTCAATAGAAATAAAGAACTCAATGGTTAAAAAACAATGTTACCTTTAAGTAATTATAAACTAACTAACTAAATTAATAAATAAAAACAAAACAAAAAACAAGTATCTGCAAGTTTGACCACACCGTACCCAGAGATGAGATGATAATGGTCTTTGACGAGCTCTATGACTACAGAGGGGAATTCCAGTACGGAATAATGGTGGACCATGGCCGTCTGTGTGTGTGAAAGAGAGAAGACAGATAAACACTAGACATTGCTGGCAGAGAACTGAGCTTACATTGTTAGGGAAAACTCGTAGTATTCTCAGTGTCTTTATCTTCATGAAGTCCAGGATGAGCTGTTGTAATATGTGACTACAGTAAAGACTGGTCAGGTAATGCTAAGTTTATTCAATAGTCAATTAACACTAAATTGTCCTATGTTTATAATTACGATGGTTTGGTATGTTGCCTCTCTTGTGATATAATGATAGGGCAGGGGAGTTACAGTAGAGTGTGAATAATAAAACAACTGCATTGCAACTCTAGAATTATAAAACAACAACACACACACGCACGGTTATACAGTATAGAATTACAACTCTCACCTTACATTGCTCTCTGACCTTGTTTGCATGCAAAAAATAATAATTGATACCAGAAAAGCTTTAGTTTCAACTGTGGAATGAGCGTTAAATGATCTTATTAAAGGGGGAAACAAATCAGTACCCATACACTGACACCTTATACTGCCTAAAACTCTGATTAAATCATGATCATTTACGAGCTAAGCTTGTATGCACCTAGTCTATCAGTGTACTAACTGTGCATATGTCTCCATGACATTCATACACAGCATGGCAAAGATGACATGCCATGTGATTGAGTGTGTGTAGAATCACGCCCGCATCTAGAGAGGACGGCCTCATGAGAACCTTACTTCGGCTCCAGTGAGTTCATGAAAACCTTACCTCGGCTCCAGTGAGCGAGTCTTCGGTCTCAAACACAAACACTGTCTGTGTCCATTGCATCCCATCCTCACCACGCAACACATCGTTACCACTGCAAAGACAAATAACATTATATAAATGTTAGTGCACGGTAATGAACCAGGAAGTGCCCGTTTGCCTCATCATTTGTATTCTTTCTTAGTCATTATAATGGCTAACTTTATCAATGCCAATGTTGAGAACAAACAAAACAGCCATTGGCTTGTTCCATAATTTGCAGGCATCTTGTCCTTATAGCTACATTGACTCTCCCACTAGTATACTTATATTATGGGATATTGACTAGCTGCAATCATTTGTCCTACATTAGTCCTCTCTCAGTTGGCAGGCACTGCCTTATGAAGTGATTGATTTAGAGTAATTATGTACCTGACAATGCTGAAGTCCGGCCAGTGTTGTGGGCGTGGTTTGATAGCCAGGATATGGTTGACCAGCATATGGCGAATATCAGCGGTATCTTGACCTCCTGTTAGGGCAACGGGGGACAGATTGCGAGAGAGGAAGAATGTACATTCATAACCAATGTCTTTGTTAGATTGCAATTCAACATTTCATAACTTATGAAAACAATAACAACACAAACAGCAACAACAACAAGCTGTGGGATGGTTTTGAAGATTATCTCTTGGGGATTTAAGCTTCAGATTCCCAAATTCCTGTTGTTTCACAAACAAATAAAGACTACTGTCTCTTCCTCGTGTATGCATACAATATCCACATATTAGGATCGTCAGAGTAGCAACGAAGGATATTGTAGTAGTCCAAACATCTTAATTAAGGGTACCTCTTCATTTAGGGTACCTTAGATAGACAGCAGCCCACTTATATAAAATCTGGCATAGAGTGTCCCTTAATTTTGTGTTCATTACATTTCCTTCCATTACTCTTGCTACAACCAAACATGTTTTACTTCTGTTAGGCCTTGAAAAACACCACCAAACTAGAGACAGCTATTTTATGTGATTCTGTAAGTCAGCCTCTCTCTGTTTATCTTTCATATTCACGTTGCTCAAGTTTAAAGCTCAATCTGTTCAGGTGAGTAGCTAAGAATTGAAGACACAATGGAATACATTCTGCCTCAGTTTGCAGCAAAATATTTCCTGATTTACATGGCATACAATGTGTTGTATAAGTCATGTACGTATAATAATAATCAATCTACACGATGAGGATAAAAATAACTTCTGCCTGTGGTAGCAGATGATCTTGTTATTCCAGTTCACTGCCGGACACACATGGAAAAACCAAATGATAATTAACAATTAAAACAATAACTAAAACAGCAACAACAGAATCTTAAAACATTCAACAAAAGAGTGGAGGTAGTTCTATCAATAAAAAAAAGCTGCTCCAGTGTAAAACATGTATTGGATCTTAATAACTAATTCCATTACTACCATTCTGTTTCTATAACCAGCAGGTGTGATGGGATTCTGTTCATACATTAGCAAGAGTTCCTTGCAGTAAAAATCTTAAATTGCTTCCTAATGGCTGATGTGCTCATTTCTCCTGGACCACTTAACCATTTTGAGAAACCATTGAATCCACTTACTGAAGATCTGCCGTGAACCAGAGTTCTGTCGTACAAGAGCAAGCATACTCTCGTGGAAACAATACACTAGCATGCATCAATGGCCGGCCAGCCTATCTTATTCCCCTCCTTCACCTCTTATCTATAAAGGTTTGTCCAACCCAGGGGTACTTCTCTCGATGGAGCACTGATACTTTGTTTTTCTTGCCAGAACCCACTTCTATACAATTACTTCAATAGCAATGTCTTGACCAGCAGGATGCTTAGTTCTACGGGTGTTTGGGAATTTCAACTAATTTGTATTGCTCACTTCATCCCCCATACTTTTTCATTTCCCCAAAACGACATGAAAAATTGACTAAAAAACTTAAAAAAACTCTGATAAAATCCACACATTGATACCTAACTAAAACAAAAATAACAACAAAATTGGCACAACAATTAACTGCTAATCACCAAACTGGTAAAGTATAAAACTTTAAGTGCACTCACCAATTACGGTTTTCTTGAAACTGAGAGGGTCTGAGTCTCTAGGCTGGAAAAACTGAAATACGCATTACAAATAACTACAATAATCCACATCTTCATTATACCAGCAGTCTACATGTAGTATACATTGATATGCAGCTATGACTTGTGGACCATTATAATATATAATGGTCCATAATTTTTTGTAGTCACCAAGGTTAGGTGACTACAAAAATTTTTTTTTAATCATTTCAATACAAAAAACAATGGCGAAACATCAGGAGGATTAGAACTATAATATAGTGAAATTTTGAGATAAATAACAACTTTTCCCCATAATATTTGCTCCTTCCGTACTACCCTAATTACTGCTAATAACAGAAGATTCCCTTATTCCCAAACTAATAATTGAACAACTGATATTCCCCCTCAAAGCCTTGACTCTCAATAGATGTTGTAAAGATGAGGTTGGTACGACTAGTTCTAAGACTACACTAATGGTATAGTCAACACCACCAACCATCACTAAGTTGCTGACTAAAAGTGTCTAGTAAGTGCATTCTTTGACCCCATCCCACTAGCCTGAGATACACACTGAAAGTGCATGCTATTCCACTCTATCTAGTAAATTCACATCAGCAAGTGCACTCTTTGCCACCTTCTTGGCATATTATTTGAAAGTGAAGGTTCAAATTGCTCATTCTTTAAATAAGTGTTAGGCACATCACGATGTAGCAATGTTCATTTTCCACTATCTGCTACACCTATTCTCTATGTAGACTTAAAATACATTACAACTAATATAGACAAGAGAGCTACCATTTTGAAGAGAACAAGAAAGAGGCGAAATAGTGCATGAAACATGTGCTAGTGAACCCTGCTACAATGGAAACTATCACTATCTCAGAAATGGAATTGAAGTCCTACCAGCATTCTTTAATGTGAATTTCTAATGAAATAAGGGGGGGGGGGAGGGTTACTATAGTGTTATCAACTATGATGTGTATCAATGTAGAGGCCATTTATTAAAACCATGTATCCGTTTCCAAGAAATAAAATAAATTACTTCCTAAAACCATTTCCTCTTAATGTTCACACCATCGCAGAAACAATGTACTTGAATGGTTCAAAACATTAATACTATAATTTCAGTATTTAATTACATACATATTGGGTATACGAATAGTAATGCACTCATGCAACAATTGTGAGTTGTTGCTCTAATTAATAGCCAAGGATTCAGAGGGGGTTGGCTGGGAGTCACACCACTTCCTGCCATTATTGTACCCACATGTTTAGGTAGTTAACTGTTGATGGTTTTACCTCAGCTTACAAACAGCTCCTACAAAGACTAACCCTGATAGTTGGGTAGGCTTGGACACCAAACTTGGTACACATCTGTTGGTGCAAACTGGACTCTGTGCAGTCCAAGACGCCAATACGCACCACTGCGGACCATGCCTCCAACTCCCTGGCTAGCTCCTTGAACCTGGGAGCAAACTGCTGGCAGTGGCCACACCAACTAGCATACATTTCCAGCATCCAAACCCAGTCACTATTGGTGACCGCCTCCAGAGCTTCGTTGTCCCGCATGCAGCGTATTCCAGGGCTCTGTGGAGAGTACAGTTTGCATCCTTGACTCTCTTTGCACCACTCAGCTGTTGGGAAGAGGAGAAGGAGGAAACTGGGCCATAGAAACTGGTGGACAGAGGTCATCTCATCATCAGAGGGAGGTTCCTCTCGCTTTATAAATACAACCGCTTCTACTCAGTAAAGAAATCTATTAACTTTAGGTAGCGAGTGAAACCAGCAGCCACAGGTGAACGACGTCCATTCGAAACTCGTTTATACGACGTAACTAACGGAGATGGTTTTCTTAACTTGGTAAAGGTGGTCAAAAAGTTGGGTTTTTTTTTGTTTGTAATTTTTGTCTACGCGCGCGCAGATCTCCATGAGAGAACAATGCATCTTTTCCCCATATAACATTGATGTACAAAAACTTCCATTATTTAACTTGGAAAAAAAGAAAAAAAAGAAAAGGAGACATGATTGGGTCATAAAACAAAAACAACATTAATCAATAAATTCTCCTCAAGGAGGAAGAGATGGAGAGAACAGAAGATTAGCAAGGTCTCCCTCAGTCATGTTTTGAGTCATTGAGCCATCTCCGGAAAATTCTAAACTTCTTGGTCTAGACATTGAGTTGCTCGGTGAATTGGAGTAGCTAGTGTTCCATCCACTCCTCATCATCTGTTGTTGTTGTTGTTGTTGCTGTTGGTAGAATTTCATATTGTGATCAGCTAGACTAATTGGTTCGTGTGCATTCCCAGGAAAATTGAGAGGGGCTTGAGCAAAGTTACTCCCCCTGTCTGCAGCACTAATGGTGCTCTGGGAACTCTGAAAGCCAGGACTGTTAGTGGAGATAAACTCAGTGGACGAGTACGCAGGACCTGACCGACTGAAGTTCATTACGGAAGAAGAGCTGCTGTGAGACGGGGCTGTGGGAGTGGCATTGCCAGGAGAAGAGAGAGCAAACTGAGACTGGGCACTCCTTCGGTGCAAAGAACTGCTAGAAGTAGTCGGGTAGGAATGGAGCAAAGACTCAATCTGAGACTGCCTATCTTGCTGCTGGCTGTACTCCATTCTCTGCCAGCTTCCTCCCATCAGTGAATTCTCTCCCAGCATATCCTCTCTTCTTCCTGTCCCCGCCCCCACTCCTGCAGATGACATCATCATGTTCTGCATCCCACTGCCTCCTTGGTCAGAGTTCTCCATGAAAGCCATGAATTTGTCTTTCTCGAACCCGGCAGCAGCGACAGGGTGGTTTGCGGTGGAGTTGGAAGGGTTGGGGAGACGTTGAATCATCTGTTGCATAAATCTGTAAAAGTCCATTTGGTCTTGCTTTAGTTTCTCCTCTTTGTCTCGTAACTGTTGTTGCATCACTTCCAGCTGCTGGGTCTTCTCCTCCAGCTCCCTCTGGATCATCTTGTGAGCTACAGCAGTCGCATCTTCAACCATATCATCGTCGCCATGACCGAGATTGGTGCTAGGGTGTTCTGCAGACATGCTCTGGCTCTGAGTCACAGCCACAGAACTAGACAAAGTGGTGGTTATGCTGACTGGCGCCAAAGACTGGCGATGTTGGCTCGAGAGCAAGTCTTGCCCCATTCTGTCTCGGCTCACGGGGGACTCCATGCTAGCAGAAGCCAGACGTTGCTGGTGCTGACTTGAGACTAAGTCTGGACTCATTCTGTTCTGACCCATGGGAGACGCAGCCGTCCCTTCAGCGCCAATCGCCTTCTCAACGTGTCTTCTGTCCATGTTATGTGAATCTGAATCCCTCCTACCCAGGAACACACTACCCAGTGGTAGGGCATTGTTTTCCTGAATTGACCTCCCGCTACTGCTTGCCCTTTCCCTGTTGAAAGACATTGGTAACTCCTGCTCCATCGGTTCTGCAACAGCTCTCTGGCTCTGTGTAAACACTGGATTGGTCATACTAGCCACACTCATTCCCGTAGAAGCATTTGGCACATTCGCTGGCTCGTTAAGATTTGGAGTGTAAAACTCTCGACCCTCGAGATCCGGAAGATGGTTTCGATTCCGAAAGAAGCGGTGCTCCGGAAGGACCTGATCGCAGCCCAGCACCTGGTTAGCAAGAAGGATGTGGTCTGGCTTGTTGTTCCAGGGGTTGTAGGATAAGTAACCCTTAGAGATGATCCATATGTACCTGCCTCCCTTAGTCCGAATCCGGTAAGGTGTGGTCGACCCTAACCCAGTGCTTAGAAATCGACCCAAGGATTCGCCCACGTCTGTGACATGGTAAGGGTCAATGTATTCGAAGAAAAGAGTCCCCAATAGTTCAGTGATGCCAAATCCCATGACCAGTATCGCATGCTTGTCAATGTCCACAATCCGACCTTCTCGGCTGACACGCATCTCAAACTCAAAGTTGACGTCGTTGGTGCCGATGGAGAGATCAAGCAGAGCCAGAGAAGTGGGGAGCTTCCCGATGAGAATGATGAACGACTGGTGATTGGCGGAAGATAGTTCCATCCCGCCTCCGTCAAGCTCTTGAGAGGACGGGGAAGGAGGCTGGTCCGTAAGACCTTGCACCTGCTTCCACCGACGGAGGAACGACACGCATTTAAACGGCAAGTACTGAGGAAAGCAGCTGGTCTCTCCGACATACAACTGAAGCAGAGCTGTAAATGCCACAGAGGGGTACACAAGAATTGGGGAATCCGGGATAGGAACTCCATCTCCTTGATCTGCAGAGTCAAACAAACCCTGGATGACACTTTTGTCTCGATCGTGGACGAAGTCCAGCAAATTCTGCCCCACCAGCCTGGACTGCATGTGACCCAGGAGTGATGTCACCATCTCCGTGGTGAATATGATCCTTCCTGTTTCAGACACCACCATCAGGAATGTGTCGTAAGAGTCCAGGAAGAACTTCAGCATATCTTTGGTCTTCAGCAGGTGAGAGAGGTCCTCGTCTCTGGGCGAAGCGGTGCCTGTGTTGAACGAGGATGTAGACGAGTTGGACAGCGGAGCCGGGGGAGATGGAGATTTGTCGATTGTGGATTCAACCGCATCTTCCGACTTGCACAGTGTGAGGTCGTGATATATCTTCATGCAGTTGACAGCCTCCTTCAGAGTGCTCACCTTGTCTAGTCTCTTCGGGATCGATTTCTCGCTGATCAGCGACAGAAGCATCACAACCTCGTCAAAATACTGGTTCATTAGTATCCTGCGCTTTTGCTCGCTCTGTTTGCGCCCGTGACGGGGGGACTGGTTCCCAGCACCATCGTCTTCTTCTGCTGAACCGCTCGCTACCGACGCCGGCGAATTAATGGAGGATATGGCCTGCAAAGCAGGTGCAGTAGGCGGGGCTTGTTTCTTGGCGCGAGATTTACGTGTAGACATGATCGGACTTTATTCTGTAATACATAAAAACAACAGAAACATAACAAGACCTGCATCTTCTATTATAATTACAACAACAACAATAACAAACAAATAACAAAAGCTGTAACAACAGGTTTGGGACGCATACCAAACTAATAGTTGTACGGAACTAGTAGTAACCATTGTCAGAAAGACGAAAATAGTCTACTTGGACAGGAAACTATGACGATCCAACAGAGAGAATGCACTTTTTTAAACACAAACATATTAAACAAGGGTAATAATAATAATGATGATGATGATACTAATAATAATATAGCAATTTTTCTTGTTCTAACAGCCAATATTGTTAATTAACAATATTGGTTGCTCGAACGAGAAAATTTGCTATTATTATAATTATTTCAGCCGAGATTGATTGAATCAACAATAATAATAACAATAATAATAACAATAATAATAGAAATATAATTTGATGGATGAATCAGTTGCACTCATAGTGTGCTGTTCTCTCACAAATAAATACTTCGTATTCTTTGAGTTTCTTAGTAGGAACTCTTACATTTAGCAACAGAAATCTTGTAAACTGACTCTCACAGCTGACATTACAGCAAAAATATCACCCTGTACACAAACCAGTCCATGCTGTAGAATACAAATATCACCCTGTACACAAACCAGCCCATGCTGTAGAATACAAATCCAATATTCAGTGCAAGTATTACAATTTTAGTGTTTAGTGGAGGAAGGAACTACATGTGAACAGATTCAAGGAACATGTTTTCTACTGTATCAAAAATGTGTTTTTGCGCACAGTATGAAATGGAACCAACACACTTTCAGTACTGTCAGAGATAAATGGCAACTCTCAAATACACACTGAAAATATATTAGCGATGCGCTCTAATAGCACAAAATAGCAAAGCGAGTGATGCATGTTCCCTGTAATTGCAGCTATTCCATGCATGCTTGGTGTGGCTACAAAATACTGTCAGATTCTTTACTTTGCTACCTGTTTCTGTTTCGTTTTAGCTCTCCTCCTCCTTGCCCTGTCCTTTTCATTTCTTATTGCTCTCCCTACTAATTTTTCTTCAGGAGTTTCTAACGCCCTCAAAGCTCTTGACCGAGCGTTTCTAACGTTTTGTCTACTTGGCATCGTTACTTCACGGCGGGTAAACAAAACAAAATGTTGCTAAGAAGGTTACCCGGCCCGCGCAAGCGCGTAGGAGAAAAGGTACACACGTACGCCCACGCAAGAACAAAAACAATTTCTAGACCTAAATATATATATATATATCGCGAACTCATTAGAGAGTCAGCTCAGCTCGCTTCGCTGAATAATATAAATAAAGGATTTTACTGTTTGTTAAAACAACAACAACAAAACCTATAAAAAAAAGATTCACTAGCAGAATACAAAAACGGGTGAGGCAATTTTTTTCCCTGGAAACCAAAACACAACATTCCACATCCTTTCAAACATTTGTCACATGACAAATGTAGTCTTCAGTCACACGTACTTCCCATCACTTCCAACATCTAAACCTCCAGTAGCAAGGCTGACTAAGTTATTATACTAAGATAGTGGGGCCAGAGCTAGAATTAAAAAAACAAAAACAAAAAAAACCAAACACATTTCTTGTTTTTTTCTTTTCTTCTTCCAAACACATAAAGGGGAAGAAATAATAATAAAAAAAAAAGACCCTTTCCTTTCTCCAAGAATGTCTGCGTGACTTTAGTTCTATGCTACAGATGTCACTGAACAGGATTAGGTCACAGGTCAAGCAAAGACTACATTAAACTCTGCCATTCCAAGTGAATACCATTCAAGCGATGGTTCACTTGCCAGCCCACTACATGACATAACACACATCTTTAAAACACGCAGCAGCTGAGTGAACACACACACTCCCATAGGAAGTGGAAGTACACCTACTTATAGGTTAATCTCCAAATTCATCATAGTTACCTAAACTTATCCTCAAATTTAAGAAAAAATTAAAAGGTACAATATTTGAACATTTAGAGTTCTGGAAAAGACCCTCTTGACACAAAACTGATAGTTCAAGCTATTTTGTCATACTCCATTCTGGAACCGAAATATCTGGAATTTTTTCTTTTCTTGTACACTTACTAATAAACAAGTCCTTGAGATCTCACTTATGTTGGGTCAGCCAAGCACCAGCCCAAGCACCCTCTCTAGACACTCGGCAAGACGTTTAGTAAACGTATGCCAATGGCCAATGGAATTTATATGCTACAAGAAGTACATAAAAAACCAGATACCATTAATGTTTGGCCGTTGTCTTAAACATGGTTCTGAAGACTCTAAGCCCAGGCTATCAGAGTTTCTACCATTACCAACTGCGCCAGAGTAAATCTACCTAATGCATCACTGCAGAGTTTATTTAACAAGTAATACTAGAAATTAGTCGGATAACTGACAATGAAATCATATTTACTATACAGTTCTTTCTACTGGCAGCTGATGGATTTTGGATGAAATGTTCACAGGAAAAGCAATAAGAGCCTGGGCTTACAGAAGAACAATCTTGAGAGAGGGGTTCAATACATTGGCGCTCCTACCTGATCCCACTGCCAGGTGCAGACCCTGTCTTCCCTGCCAATAACTTCCTACACATATACTAGCCTGCTAACTTTGTACTAGATACTAAGGAGAAAATAGTTGAAACCAAGCCAGTTTCAGACCAGGACCACAAACTAAACCATTTGGAGCCAGCCTTGCTCACTATCAGGAACACACCAAGAGATCAGCTGAGATTAGGGGACAATAGCAACTAAGCAGTGTTTGAGCCACACAGGAGGGGCTTCACAGTGTGGACAGGTCTACACCAGAGCCTCAACCTCATATTAGCAACTGGACCCTGTGTTAGCACGTGGCCAACCTCACACAAGCCACACATAACCCATAAAAAAATAGTGATCCAGAGTGAGTGACTTATTTGCCTTAACCCCCCCCCCCCCATCAACTCATTTTTCTTACAGTCCACACCTAATATCTCTCATCTTCTCCTACCATACTACCTGTGGTAAGCACGCTTAACTTCAAAAGCTCATGACCTTGTACTCTGACCCAAACACCTGGACTATTCTATCCACTTGTGAAAGAGAGTACAAACAGACAGATAGACAGATAGTAGACACTACAAGAACACCAACCACTTACCCATACAGTATAGCTTCACCCAAAAAGCATACATTATGGTCATTTATAGCATCATCCCAGGTTGAATGCAAATGTTAAGCAAATTAAACAAGAAGAGGACTAGCGGCAGCAAACACAATTATTTCAGTTGAATACAAACACCATGAGCCTTTATGGCAAACATAACAACCTCTAGAGCAATCATGATAATTGGCGAGTAAGCGAGACACATCGGGGGTAACTCAATTGAAAATCGGGAATATTTGTTTAATATATATGTTTGGACGTACGCAAGTCATTTTTGTACTTTGACCCTTACGTTTTTGTGTTTTCGGTGCTTGACCCCATCCCAAACTTCACTAAACAGAATCCTCTGGTTTATCGATCAGTACCCATATCACCCTAGAAATTGAATTGTTTACCGTTTTGAATTCTTTTGCGGGTGCAGTTAAAACTTACGGGTTCGAGTTAGTGGCGGTGGTAAGTCAATGCGCTCTTTGTCTTGGTTATAAGCCCTACGCAACAGTATTCACTTGAAAATGCATTGTCCACTAGACTAACCACGAAGGTAAGTCTTGTGTAGGTGTATGTCCAGTTGTGTCAAAGCATTGTCCTTTACAGCCACTACTTAGCTAAAGAATATCACAAAGAAAACGTTTGTATTGTTTTGTGTTTGTTTTTTCCCCCTTCAATTCAAACGGTTGCAGCGAGTTGTTACTATGGCACTGAAATCCCTTTACCGTGTATGCGTAATTTTAAAAAAATCAACCTATTTTCAATAGCTTCAGTGTTACAAGTCAAAATCATTCATATAAAAATAGTATAGTCTTTAGGCTCGCTCGCCATTTGTGCTCAAGCACATCACTAGTTATGCTAAACATAGAAATCTGGAATATGCTGGCACCACAGCCTCCTAGTGTTCATCAGAGGAATTGGTATGTGGCAAAAACAGACCAGCGGGTAGGTAAAGGAGTGTACTATAACTGTGAGGATCATACTACATTACCACTTGAGTAGGAGATTATATGAAAATTACACGTTCACTATCAATTGACCCGGGTACTGTTTGCATAGCACGTGTGAAACCAATAAACAATTGATCTCAGCGTTTGGAAATGCCAGTGGAAACTTATACTTCTAGCCATTCAAATTTAGCCAAACTCCAACAACAAAAGGTATCTAAGACAACACCTGACCACAAATGGGTTTTTTTTAATGTCACGACATTCTAGATTACCACCATTGCTGCCAAGATATTGCCCATGGCTTTCAAACAAAGGGATCCGGCCATAAGCTGCACAAGTGCCAGGTGCAAATTAAATCATTTATCAGCTCATTGACACCTTCCGAGTACATCCTGCCCACAATCCACCCAACCCCCCTCAATTAGATCCCATATAGCTGTGTTTATACCAACTCAACATTTATACAATAGAATCAGTGAAATATGTAATAGTTATGCCATGGCATAACTGTTTTATACCATAGTTGCTGCTACTACTACTCTCTCATATCAACCTATACGGGGACCAGCCCTACCACATATAACTCTCCTGCCGCTCTCATACCACAGGAATTTACCACAGCTAGCTGCTTTACTGCTTACTGCTGAGCAGCCCAGGTAGAGTTAGATCTGGAGATAACAGCTGGCAGCTACAATGCTAAAGTAAACTTGCTAAAGTAAACTTGCTAAAGTAAACTTTCTGGCGTGCTTCAATTGAATTTTAATTGAATTTTAATTTTGGGCCGGAAACACGGAAGAATTCGCTTGACACCGCACTGGGAAAATATCATAGCCCCAGGAAAAATCACCGGGAAAATATCACTTTTAATCCATGGGTGTTACCGCAGCAACCATGGTATAAAGTGTAATATCATATAGACACAGATGTTCTACAATGGAAGTGGTGAAAATAATTATTATAAATGCAGAGTGAATTATTTGCAAAGAAAGCTACAGCAAACAAACAAACACACAAACTAGTCTGGCAGGTGTGGGTTGCCTCTTCATAATATTGGTATACATACTATCACTAATTCTCTTTGCATACGATAACGACAACAACAACAACAACAACACATTAACTATACACTTCTTCAAACCCCAAATATACCATTCATTATCATGTGCTCCAGCAATGGCTGGCAGCTAGACAACTGCCGCCTGTAACAGGACAAGCCCTAGTCTGCCAGTTCCCCATTACCTGCACTCAACACTTACAAGTGGTCATTTAAAACTTCTTTCCTCAAATTAGATTTAACTAACTGGCACGTGTGTCGTTGCTAATCACAAAACGCACCTCTATCAGGAATCTGGCAGGCGCAACTATTAAGTAGTCCTAATTCTAGGAGTGCCCTTTCATTTAATTAATGGCTGCATCTTCAACTAATACCAAATTATAAGGAATTTTAAGCAAAAGCAGCAATGGGATAGCAGAGACCTGATTAAGACAGGAGAATTCAAAATAAAAAATAAAATGGCTGTTAGTAACGTCTTGGACCCCCCCCCCCCCCCCCCCCCAAAACAAAAAACAAAAAAACAAACAAAACAAAAAAATTCACCTATTGGTTAACACATTCTATTGCTAAGTAACCATTACTAATGTGATGCCAATTGAGGGGTGTTTCAAAAGTGTACACATTATCTATATATCAAACCAACTACAATATATTTTTACTACAAAATTAATTTAGAACTTCACAGTTTCTTTCCCAGCCTTCTTTTACTCATTCCATGTATTCTTTTTTTTTTTTTAACAGGCTTCTTTTAAACAATACGGAATAAACAAAATTCTGTATTGTTTAAAAAAAAAAAGAAGCCTGTAAAAGAGAGAGAATAATTCTAATTAATTTGAGCGTTCAATGCCAGCTAGCAACTGCGCAGTATGATGCATGGCTTAGTGTTGACCTGGTAACCATTAACCTTTAGGTGATAGGAATGAAAATGTTACTGTTGAGTACGAGACTGCAGCAAGCGGTACTACTCAACAGTATAAAGGTAGAATGTGAGGGTCTTGGAAGTCGTGGGTTGTCGTAGCTCAGTGGCTAGAGCACTGGTGGCTAAAGCCAGGGGCCCTGGTTCCGATTCCCTGGTGATAACTGAGGTTTTTTTCACATTTTGCCTTAGCTTTTCTTTAGACCCCTTCAAGTGAGAATGATTTCAATCTAAAACTAATATTACTCATAAAGGCAAAGATAGTATCCCAAAATTAAGCATTTTGAGATCCAATCTGTGAAAAAATTTAAAACAAGCTGGTTTCAACTGATTTTGGTAGGTTTGGGTGTCCAGATTTACCAAAAAAAAGCTAGGTCAAAAAGGGGGCGGGGAAAACTTTTTAGAGGTCAAAAGGTCATCGACCTTGCCCAAAATCTTTAAAATGAAGTATCTCAGCAACTAAATACCCCACAATATTGATCTTGGTATCAAACTGCTCAGATTTGTACCATGAGTATGGGAAAAAAAATTGGATCATTATGACCATATTTGGACTTTTAAAAATTTGATATTAGGTGTATATAGTGCTTTACAAGGCATATCAAATGGATTTGTGCAAATGTATTGCTCAGAAGCAAGCACGATCTTGCACAACGCCTGCAAGATCCTGCCCAGCTTTGGCTTGTGCAGGATTCTGCAAGCACATTGTGTGTGTGTGTTGGTCCATAAAAGCAGTTGTGCAGAATTCTGCAAGCACATTCATGTGTGCTTTCTTGGACTAGACATTGTGCATAAAGTTGGATCTTTCTTCATTTGGTGGTCAAAATGGAAAGGTGTGAGATTTGTACTGATCATGAGGACTCATCAGAAGCAGGAAAGCTACAGAAGTTGTACATCAAGGGCTATGAGAATCTAATTGAGCAGTGTAGACGTATCAGCGACTCTTCATTGTTAGAGCGGCTGGAAAGAAAATGGACGAGCAACATTCCTATAGCTGTTCATCACAGATGCAGAGCCCTTTTCTTGCAAAAGGAGCCTGATGTAGAAGAACAAGAGCACGAGCCACGCTCTAAACGTCAAAAAGTGTCACAATCTGGTAGGTATGTGTATCAATTCCACACCCTTACATGTAGCATATAACGTAGTGTTAATTTGGCTAACTTATAGTCCTGATAATCATTTCAGACCAGGACCAGGGTCCTACACGATTTCCATACAGTGACAGATGTATCATCTGCAATGAGGACATCATTGCAGATGAAAGACATCCCACCAGACAGCAAACCATACGTCGGGCATCAACTATCACACTGAAGACATCGCTTCTGAGAATGGCAATTGCAAGAAAAGATACTCTAGGAATGGCTGTACAAGGACGCTTGGAAGGCATGGCAGATCTTGTAGCAGAAGAGGCTGTCTATCACACAAAATGCTACTGCACACTATTTAATGTACCAGCATGTAATGTAAGTAAAATAGCCGTAGTATATTTTGTATATTATACCACTCCATTTTTTAGACATCTGGAAGGCCTGTGGATAGTTCTAAGGAAAGTGCCTTTTACAAACTCTGCGAGTGGTTTGACAGTGAAATGGAGAGTGGTGTTTACACTGTAAGCCAATTGCATGAACAAATGAAGACATTAGCAGGTGATGACCTTCCAGTATATCATGAAAGATATTTGAAACAAGCACTCGAGAAGCACTATGGTAATAGTATATTCATTACTAATCAAGAACATAGGAAGAACATTGTCTGCTTCAGGAACTGCACAGCAGATATCATCCGAGATTACCACAAGAAGATGGAAACAGGTATTGAGGATGAGAAAAAGAGAACCATCATCAAAGCGGCTGCTTCACTCATTATGAATGACATTAAGTGTCTTAACTTTGACAAAGAGGACTTTCCCTCACTCATAGAAATGATATCCCATTATGAGCTACCAGAGTCTCTTCAACTGTTGTTAACATGTCTAATGCCACATTCATCAGTCAGGCAAAATGTTGCAGGGCAAAATATTATATCTTCACAACGCCCGAGATCATCCAAGATGCCTTTCCAGCTTGGAATGAGCTTATACCTTGATCATAAGTTTGGTTCAGACCAGCTGATTAACATTATGCACAAGATTGGCATATGTGAAAGTCCAAAAGAAACCACAGACTACAAGTACACGTACATTGACTCAACAAATAACACACATGCAGCATCAATGGCAGTACTGGAGAAGCAGATTGAGCAGCACATTGGTGACAATATGGACCATGATTTGATAACCTTGGATGGAAAGTCAGGTTTTCATGCCATGGGACTTATAAAAGTCACCACACCAGAAAATGCCAATCAACTTGAAATTGATGAGAACAGGAAGATGCAGCGAAAAAAAATCGTGAAGAATGAAATTCTGTCGAATATGGAAGGTCTGCAACATTATGTGTCTCAACCAACAAATGCTCTACTGGAAACTAAGCTGACAAAGTATGAACAACTTCTGCAAAAAGTGCCAGAAAGATCCATTCCAATAGAAGTAGCTGTTGGAGACTGGTACAATGGGTGGATAGAAGGAAGATCTGTTCATCCTAATTTTATGGGGTTTATGCATCGGAAATACAATGGATTAACACTGAAATCTTCTATTGAGTTTCTGCGCATTATCAATGCAAATCCAAATGATATGCAGACAATATACACCACCATCATGAGAGCTATCAAAGGAACTCATGAATCCCCAGCAATCATAACATTTGACCTTCCTCTGTTTATCAAGGCATCTCAAATTGTGAAAGAGCAGAAGTTAGAAGTTGTTGTGCGGCTTGGAGGATTCCACTTCCTGAAAAGTTTCCTTGGCTGCATTGGGTATATCATGGAAGACAGTGGTTTGGCAGAAGCTCTGAGTGTCGTCTATGGACCAAACACAGTCAAGCACATCCTGAAAGGTGCAGCATACTCAAAGGCCCTGAGAGCACACTTCTTGACAGATGCCGCTCTGGTCAAACACATGATGGGTGGAGACAGCACCAATCTTGATGAGACACTCGAGAACTTGCAAAAAACAACAAGAACGGCGAAGTTGTGGGTTCTTTACCACCAACTCGTGAGAAGAGTGCAAGAGTTCATCTTGGCAGAAAGACTCCATGATTGGCAGGGACATCTGAATGCGGTTGCAAAGATGCTTGGTATATTTGCAGCAGCTGGGCATGGCCAGTATGCCAAATTTGGACGGCTATACTTACAGGAGATGCTGAGACTACAAGAACGATATCCTCAGGTTAGCATCATAAAAAGTATGCAATTACGTATCTGTTACATTGTGTGTGTTTTTCCAGGTTCACACAGCATTCATGGAGGGAAATCATACAACCCGTTACTCCAATGAACAATTTTCCGGACAGTTTTCTGACCAGACAATTGAAGAAACCCTTATGCAGAAAGCAAAATCAAACGGTGGCTTAACAAGAGGAAGGATGCGTAACGAGAATTCCGTGAAAGTATGGGTTGGCTCATTTTCGCATCTCAAGCTTCTAGGGGATCTGATGGAGGAAATGATTGGTGGCAAGCGGAGTAAGAGGATTCACAAAGACCTTGGAGCAAAGCGTATGGAAAATGACAGCCAATGCGTCAAGTTACTTTTTTAATGGTTTTCGACCCACGACCCATTCACAGAGGTTAGTACGCATGTACTGAGAGTTTTGCAGACATCATTCTACATATAAATTGACATAGTGATCATAACAATGTTTCATTTCAGGTAGATGATCCCATGACCATTGCTTCACTGTCTAGTGGAAGGACAACTACCAACCAGTCAGCTGTCAACTGTGAAGATGCAGTGAGGATAGGAAAAGAGATGCAGAAGGATCTTGATGATGAGTCGCCTGTTAAAAGCATGAAGACATCAAACAAATGCAAAAATCTAGCTGCCCTTAAGAAGAAAGTGAAAGTAGGAGACAAGAAGGTGTACATCGAAAAGACCCTACTCTTCAATAGGTTGATCATCATGGCTGAGCGGGATGAAGGGATCGAAGAAATATTCCACTTTGAACTGACACCTGTTCCAGCATCTCTCTTCACTATGGATCGTATGATGAGGAAACCCCAAAAGCATGAGTTTGGCAGAATGCTCAAAGCAACGACAACTAAGCTTGACTTGGCTATGAACAGCAAAATGCATGTTGTTGACGGAGGATGGCTACTTCATCAGATAAAGTGGATCAGAGGAGCAACCATCAAGACCATAGTTACTGCCTATGTCAAGTATGTTAGAGTCCACTTCAAGGATTCTACTGTAGTATTTGATGGCTATGGGGAAGAAGCATCATTGAAAGATCATGAACATTTGCGGCGGATGGCTGGGAAGAAAGTTTCTCAGGACTTACGAGTTACACCAGAATTGACCATATCATGTGACAGAGAAGTTTTCCTGGAAAATGAGAAGAACAAAGGAGCTCTAATCATGATAATGTCTGCAGAGATGGCAAACCAAAATATTCTGGTATGTCAAGCAAAAAACGATGCTGACACACTCATTGTGAAGACTGCAATGGATTTGGTCACAAGTGTGAATACCCCAGTTGTTGTTGTCGCACAAGACACTGATATATTGGTTTTGCTCTGCTATCATCGGCCAAGCAACTGTTCTAATTTGTATTTACAATCTGACGCTGGTGGTCTTTATGACATCTCTACTATAGCCATCGTTGACCGGGAGGAGTTCCTTTTTAAATATGGCTGGTCTGGAAACGACACAGTTTCATGCATTCATGGACACACCAAATGTGCTCTCTACAAATGCAAATTCCCTGCCTGTGTCATCACTGCATTCACAAGTATCACTTCAACTGAAGCCACAATTCAAACAGCTGGATTTGAAGCAATGCAGATCACATATGGCTGTGGGGATACTCACCTTGAAAGGGCTCGCTATTTGAGGTTCCAGAAGCAAGCATCAAAGGGCAAAATCGACCCCGACCGCTTACCACCAACGGAAAATGCAACAGCACAGCATTCCCTTCGTGTACATCTCCAAGTTGCAGTATGGAAGCATCTAAATACCTCTGTTCTTGAGCCAATTGGAAGAGGATGGGAGTTAGATGGCAACAAAAAACTCAGACCTAAGATGCTTACTGGTTGTATTGCCCCAGACAATCTTCTGAAAGGAATTTGTTGCAACTGCAAGGAAGGGGAGAGGCAGTGCCAAACCATGAAATGCAGCTGCATAAGAGCTGGCATGTCATGTGTGTCTGCATGTGGTGTGTGCTGTGGACACTGTAGCAATGGAGTGGATGTGGAGGAGGTTGACAGTGATGAGGAGGAAATGGACATTACATGTATTTAGTCATAGTAAAAGTTATAATCAGATTCTTTGACATTGTGGGATATAAAAGACGTCATTTCAATGATATTTTTGACCTTTGACCTTATTTGGAAGTCAAGGTTTGGTCTTTTATGTCCAATTTTATTTTTTGGCTCTTCCTTGAGTAATTCCGTACATTTTGACGCCTGGATCACCCCCCTGACATCTTCCGTTGCTGAGATACAATTTTATATGCAATAGGCCAGGGTTAATGACCTTATAAGGTAAATTCCCCACCCCCTATCGCACCTAGCTTTTTTTTGGTAAATCTTGATATCCATACCTACACAAATCAGTTGAAACCAGCTTGTTTTAAAATTTTTCACAGATGAAATTTAAAATGGGGATACTAAGAGTGTAGTTTTAAAGTTAACAGAAGGACATACTGCTGTAGTTCAAGAAAAAACTCGGGGGCTAGTGAAAAAAGGAATAACACACGCATTTGTGACCGTCTACAGGAAAACCAGGCACAACGCGGCGTGCGCAAATATCGAGAAAAGATCGATCGATTTCTTAAAAATGTATTGTTTCAAGCCGACGGAAGGGAACGGTTAGGTCTATTATAGTGGGAACGACTTAAGCTATGACGATAAAACTTGGAGAGCTCAATATCTGGACGCCAACAACTCTGTAAGTGCAAAAAAAATTTTTTCGAAGGGTGCCGCGTTGTGCCCGGTTTTCCTGTAGACGGTCACATTTATAGGACCATGTATCATCCACACGTATTTACCTATAATATATACCCAATGTTCAATTATCTGCCCTTAATACTGCCTATCAATTACCTAATTACCTATGCCAATAGTTAACTATAAAATAACTTACCCTCAAATTGCCCCACAATCGTTCACTACCACTGTTGTCTCATTAGGTTTAAGTTTTTAGTTACTATGCCGATGATTAGGGAGGGCTTGGTTACAAAACGCCAGGAAGTCGAGTTTCTATGACAGTATTCCGAAGCCTTCTCCACAATTTCACCATCCAATCAGTCAAAGAAAACCTTTCAAAACCCACATGCACATGCATACACACACAAATTCAATTGTTTTTTACCTTGATCACTAAATTTCTAAAAGAAGCGAAACTTGTAATTAAACCTGGTGAAACCCTGCTAGATTAGGCGGTCATAATGACATTCTGGTATTCATTAAAGAAGCCTATTGAGTAACACCTTCTAAGGTGCAAGATAACTTATCTATCCATCCTAGACCTTCATCAACACCAGATGTCCTAGATAGCGCTGTTTACCACAATTAAGTCTGAAGAACAGACCTCTCTCGCAACTAAATCGCACCACATTATATGCTCTACGTCCTTCATAAAACTGCTACTTAGACACTTTGACGCTGTAATGCAAGCTTTATGCGTACATCTCTCTTTGTAGTGTGTCGCCATCCATCCTGCCAAGCAATACGGCAGTAAGAATCCATTTGAGTATCAGAACCTAATCCAGCATTTTTACAGCCGGAGAGATTTGGCTGAGCAATATGTTAAACCTGTCACAAAGACTGGCCTTGCTAACGCTCATCTACTAAATGAGGCATGTATGTGTGTGTTTGTGTGTGTATGTGTGTGTGTATATGTGCCAAGGGGTATTTAAGTCTACCTATGCAAATATATGCACAAGTGACTCGTCTTAGAAAATACACAAGGTGCGAACCCCCAGCGCTATTAAACACTTCCTAGCTATTACAATATAATCTCCTTCCAAAAGAACAAGCAATCTGTTAGCTATTTTAATGAGGCATCAGTATAGCTCGAACAATGAAAATGATACACGGAAATGCTGTCTTCATAAGAGATGAAGCTAAACTAGCCAGAAGCACTCACCGGTATACATTTTCAATGTGAAGCTTTACTTCTTTCAACTGCGTTAACTTCCCTGAGCATAAAGCAAATTTCACCGCTGGCTGCAAGAAATTATTTGCTCATGTGATTATGACGTGACACTAGGGGGCGTTACCCACAAAAGCTGGTTCCTACGCGGAGCTGAAAGCTTAGAGTTTTCTCAACAATTAGCCCAAAGTTAAAAAAAAGTAGCACAATAAAAGGTCCTAAATTTTCGTTCTTAGCTAGTTCATACCTATATTAACTGTTAATTGTCAGTAATCTCCAAAATCAGAGCGTGACAGACAGACAGACAGGATGACTACTACAACCCTCTCGTGCATGTGCACTGAGGGTTAATGAGATGCTGTAGGCTACAACAAGTTAATGCTGTGTTTCAGTGGAAGTGAGTCTTCAAATACACATCCTTCCTAGTACATTAGCTAGTGATTTAAAATGTTTATAAATTGAGCAGCTCTCTTTTTTCTGGCTGCACAATAATAATGATGATGCAACACCAGCAAGTGTTGAAGCACTATATATTCAAGAGTCCACAAATGCAGCTGTTGTACCTATGAGCAAGTGAAACCATTATTCATGTTTCAGTCCACCTAACTCACACTTTGATCAGCAAAATTACGTGAATGACTTCTTCAAGTTGTCTTTATTTTAGTGTCCATTTTCATAACTCGATCATGCTAAGGCCTTAGAATCCAAGGGGGAAGGGCAGACAAAGGGGGCTCGAGCCTCCCCCTCCCCCTCCCACCTCACACTTTTTGCTATTTTATGCAATAGAAAGTTGCTGCATTGGAACACTTCAGCCCTCCCCCTCCCCCTCCCACCTCACACTTTTTGCTATTTTATGCAATAGAAAGTTGCTGCATTGGAACACTTCAGCCCTCCCTCCCCCCCCCCTTTACTTTGGGATTAACATCTTCCCCTCTGGAATCACACACTGTAAATCTGTTAAATCTTTATGGATAGCCCTCTAAGTAATTTAAATTTAGCTACAGAGTGTAACTTCAATTCATATGTATGTACATTACATAAATTAAAGTTGCACACACTGTAATACTAGTGAAGAAGCACTTCAGCTTGCTGCTAATGCAATAAACAGAAAGTAATCATATGGCAGGCTGATATTCAACAACCACACATAGCTAGCTGTAGCCTGCTCAGTATGTATCATTACCAGCTCAATAAAACAAATTATTGAACGACTCAGTTATTTTAAAGAATGGAATGGAGCCCATCCAATACGCAAACTCAAAGGTGAACACAGTAGTGATCGTTTCATAGTCTGTTTCTTACACGCTATTGCCACATTACGCAAGCTTACCTATTGTCTATTCCAAAATGGGTGCCGTAGGTACGTGTCTTAGTAGAAACCAGTTCTTCCGAAGACAGGTTGGAGGCGCCACGAGCCTTTGCTTTCTTTCAGGACTTAAGAGTAGAGAACTGGCTGAAACTCCAACTGTATTTATTGTTGTTCAGAGCTGTTTCCCCCGCCGCGGGCGCAATACACTAGATGGGCGTGGCTTATTTGCGACATGCATTTTTTATTTTTTTTTATTTTTTTTTATTTTTAAGTTCACACTTTTACTTTACTTGCGCTGTGCGGCGTTTCGTCATCTCCGTAGCCACGCCCCCACCGCTCGCGTACATACAATAGTTGAAGTATGGAATGTGAACTTGAATGAGGTAAAGTGTGTGGAAGTTCATTTCAAGGAATTCAGTGTACATTGACACGTTAAGTGAAAAACGCACATGTGCACATTTGAAAATTCTAAAAACTGATTAAAAAATCTATAAATAAAAATTACAGAGTTAAAAAAATTGTACAGTCAAAAAAGCCAATGATTTTATTTTAATTCATTCAATTCACACAGGTTTGACGTATGATTTTGGAAATATTCCAACTTCACCTTGACAGCGCCCCTCATACCAATCATCGTTAACTGTAACACAAAAACACACAAACAGTAAATAAATATACTAATTTGAATTGCTACATTATATTAAATTGATTGAATAAAAGTGACTTGTAGTTCAGAGGAAACCACTGCTCGCTGATGTCACATTTATTATACATGGGATATATTATCTTTGAGTACCATCATGCCAGTATTTCCCCATGCCTGTATTTCCCCATCATGCCAGTATTTTCCCATCATGCCAGTATTTTCCCATCATGCCAGTATTTCCCCATCATGCGAGTGTTTAATATTTTCCCATATTGAACACTGCATTTGAATCCAATGCGCCTGTGTGTAGTTCTGGACAACTGAAATTTTAGTAGTATGGTGGAGTTTCCTCGAAATGTTTACTGTTTTGGAAAATATCCAATGTATAAAAAACACTTTATTACATTTGTTGTACAATACGGGGATGACATTCCACTCTCATGCTTGTATTTTCACTTGCCTACAGTTCATGAAAAAAAGTAAGTGCACTCGTAAAATATCTCCTCATATTGTACACTGTCCGATGCAATACACACACACACACACACACACATTGTACTCACTATCTGCTGTAATTTCGACGTTCTGTCCCACAGCAAAGGAGAGCTCATCATCGTACTGGCCCTCGTAGGCATGAGTGACCTCACACACCATCAGCACAGGGACATCCCCTTCATCCTCTGACTCCGCTTCAGGTGTGGCCTGGATAGCAAGGTGTACAAACACATTCATAGCTGCGGGTGAATGATCTCGTTTGTTATTAAAGCAATGACCCAAAGTTACATAACACTATTTCTCAAGCTAATGTCCATTACGCTCTAAGCTAACAGACTTGGAATGCACTTAATCCAACTATGGATTTTGGATTCCTAAGTTTGGCTTCTTTACAAATTAGTAGAACTCCAGCCTACACAGACATTCATAATGGGAAAGAGATTTAGCTACTTGAGAAACTGGAAATTAATGACAGAAAGACAGCATAGTTTATTCACAAGTTTGTCAACATCACACAGCTAACGATACCAAAGGCAGTCAAATCAATTCTATTTGTCACTCACCTAAAAAGACAACATAAATGAGCAACAAGCAACAGCTACGGTTTCTCATACATTGTTCTTACGTTCAGGTGAGCCACAACTTAGAAATAAAAAGGTTTAATATCTCACTTCATGCTTATCGTATGCCCAGAGAGTCAAGCGGAATCCGTCGTCTAAGGAAGACGACACATTCTTCAATGTCTGCTCATCTGTAACTTCTTTCAAGTCTCCTCCGAACTTCTTCTTGCACCACAGAGTGAGGGAGTCTTCAGGAAGCTCAAATTTCTTGCAGATGAGAGACTGGAGCTGCTTGTATGAGATGGACGGACTTACTCGCAAAGCACGTGTGGTGGAGTAATGAATTTTCACCGTCATTTTACTGGTCTAGAGTGCACAGAATAAACAGTTGGGTACAACTGTGTCGTGCATATGTGTGTGTGTGTGTATGCACATGTGTGCAAGTTGCATGCATCCATGTGCAGTGTGTATATTATCTGTAAGTCTCTCAAACAATGAAGCACCACGCATTGAGTTAAACATAGTGAAACAAAGTGAAATATATCCAGTGTACCATAGTATCAGAACATCCTCAAGTCCAGAGGAAAAAAAACTTCAAACATAATAAAACAACAACAAAGTACAAACTAATAACAATTATTTCTTCCTTCACAAATTTCCCCTTCACTATAATAGTATGCGAATTTATGTAATTCATTTCTAAAATTTAGGACTAAGATGGATTTCCATCTTTATGGAAAGAAGATCAGCAATTGATGGACAAGTAGCTATTTCCTTGCTTGTAATACACTGCCACATGGTCCACATGCATCCTGCTGTGACTCAAAGGGTTTAGGCGTTGTGCATGCCTGACTGTGTTGTGTTTCTACAGCAGATCGCAAGAATGCCATATTATTATGACCATCTTTGAAAACAAAACTACTACACTAAACCGCCAATTCACAAATTATAATTTGCGGTGAGGGAGGAAATGCATTGTGCATGTGTACATACATTTGATGTGCTTAGTCCACACCACATGCTCATTGCATTGTGCACATGAAGTTGAGGCAGTGATCCAGGATGTGCACAAAAGCCATCAGCACGCTGTCTTGGTAAGACTTACCTTGAGTGGTGAGGTTGACTTTCTGTTCTTATCAAGGTCTTCCTGTGACTTGGACAGCACCTGGCTCTTATTGCCGCCCCCCAGAGCAGGTGGGGCTTGCGTGGGCTTCGGCGGCCGTCCAGACTGTGGTTTCTTTACTTTCTTGAAGAATTCTCCCGAGTCTGTCAAAGCCAAGCTGCTGTTCCTGCTCTGAATCTTGTATTTAGGGCTGGGTGCAGGCACGTCAGGCTTGGAGACCTTCACAGGAAGGGGGTTGTTGGCGGGTGGCTTGCGGGGAGGGTTGGGAGACAGCCGTTCTCTCTGCTCCTGGACTCCCACGAACCCCGTGTAGCTGTCTTGGTCCTTTACAGATGACACAACCTGCCAATAGCATGATGTTAGGAGAATAACGACTAAACAGGAAGTGGGTGGTGAGGTGGGTGTGGCATGCAACAAATACACTATATTGAATAAAGCAGATGTATAAATAAATTAGCAAACGAAATGAATGGATGACTAAAGGAATAATTGTATAAATTACGTTAGATAAAATTGTACAACACTCCTTGTAATTACTCTAATCCAATTATAATACAATGATAATAACAATAATTATAATAATACTAATAATAATAATAATTATTATTATTATTATTATTATTACTTTTTATTATTATTATTATTATTATTATTATTATTATATTCTTTGTGATGATTTGAGTAAACAGATGCTACCCAACATCTTTACAACCTGGGGTTATGAGATAGCTCAGTTCACTTCCACTCTTCAAAGCTGACCTCTGGACTCTAGAATACAAACATAGCCCTGAGAGATCAACAATGCTCCTCACACATACACACACACACACACACACATCTATCACCAAATGTGCTGGTCAGTAGTTATAGTTACTTGCATTCTGCCCATAATACGCACCAAAATGTTAACTATTCTCCAGTTGTTGTTGTTGTTTTTTGTTGTTTTTTTTTGTTTTTTAACTCAAGGAGAGAGTATATAATTACATTGTCAGGAAGACCACACCGTAGCTAGATTTCTCTACCTGGCTTTTGTATAGCAGGTTAAAACAGTGATTGGGTAAAAACTTGCTCACAACTGCACTGGTAAAACGTGTATCCAGAAATACATTGAGTTGCTCACTAACTTCATATCATTCAATAATGAGTTCCAGACACATTCAGTCAGAAGAATATTTTGAGGGAGATAGGGAGGGGGGAGGAGGAAAACAAAACAAAACAAACTAACATAGTAACCACTCACGATTGTAATACATTTCTGAACAAAAGCTAGTGCCAGCGCTCTTACCAAAATCAAGAATCATTTATGAGTGACCAATTTTTTTCTTGCATATAAAAACTAAAAAAATTCTCTGGTTACAAAAGTTACCTAATCATGTGAAAGACACAAATACCCTTATATTACTACATATAATCTGACCTGTATACTTAGCCTCGGATAGACCTTTACAACAAATCAAAGGAACAAATGTCAGGCTTCTATCATGATCCCTACCATCTAATCCCATCCCAACAACAAGGATCTGTTGGGCTCTACTTTTGAACACTTGCATTATTTCTGTTAAGCTACAAGAATTCAACAAATCCTTTGAAGTGATCTAAAAGAGAACACATTCCTCACATACCACAGCCTTGCGTCAAGGTAGTTAGTTCAATGTACTCATGTAATCAACTCACAGTAGCTGGTAGGCATGCCTTTCACTCTGGCACTTGGTGTGCTTCAAGTCATTCTCTATCACTACATACACGTGCATTACTCATTTTGGTCAGACTATGAATTTTCATTCCTCGTTGAAGGCCAGTCATTAATTTATTTACTGGTATTTAAACCAGCAAGCAAACTTATAGTTCACCAGATGTACCTTCTCCATTAAGAGTTAATGTTAAGATTGAGTATTTGACTTTGAGCACAGTTTTTTGTTGTTGTTTTTTGCTAAACTGTCCTTTAACTTAGTAGATATTCTGAAGCTGGGGTTCTAATAATACACTTAGCCATAAAAAGTCATGAAAGAGGGTCCAGGCGTTCACCAGAGATATGACCAAGTAGATACTTACAGATGATAACCAGCCCTCTTAATTTGCAGCTAATTAATACTACATTCTTTTAATTCCATACAATTATGGTAATATTTCTCTGTTTTTACAACCAATCATTATGTTTATTTAATAACAGTAACCCCCTGTCAGCTCGAGTTGAAACCCATTAGGTAAAGTTCAAATAATATAATTGACTGTAGCTGTAATTATTATTTTATTCTGCCAGGAGTAACTGAATCAACAACAAATTTTCTGGTTCACTGATACTATGCTCACAAGTTCAGCCATCTTGGCACCTGCCAGCGCCAGGTCCCCAAGGTTTAATACATTAAAGAAATATAAATGTCATCATACAAGATATTGAGCTCTGCTAACCTTGGCTTTGCCCAGGAAGTTAATGGGCTTCAGAACTTCTGTCTTGTTTCTGGGAGGTTGGAAGACCATGGCTTTGTCTGGCAGTTGGTAGGACTGGAACTTGGTACCCAGCTACATAATAAGAAAGACAACAGCCACAGCAATCATTGTAGCTCACACCTCTGACGAGTGTATGAGTAACAACTACAACAACGTAATAATAATAACAACCACACTTATTATTATTATTATTATTATTATTATTATTATTATTATTATAAGAAGTATCCCACCACACAGTAGTGCCTGATGTACTAACTTTATTATTATTATTATTATTATTATTATTATAAGAAGTATCCCACCACACAGTAGTGCCTGATGTACTAACTTTATTATTATTATTATTATTATTATTATTATTATTATTGTTATTATTATTATTATAACAAGTATCCCACCACACAGTAGTGCCTGATGTACTAACTTGTGCAAATTAAGGAGTGCAATAGCATACGGTATTTTTATCTTTACCAACTCTTCCCAGCTCACAAATTAATACACACACACACACTGTTGCTGTCGTCTTGTGATGTAACATGATTTAATAGGCATATATGTTTTAGAGAAGTAGGATATGTATATGGAATGTTGTATTGGCCATGCACAATAAACAGTTAAAGGTTTACTACAAGGAATATGGTAAAGGGTTTTAAACATTCAACCTAGCTAGCAAATGCCAATAAGTTGGGTAAATGATGTCAAGTGATTGTAGGTACTGGTTGTCAACATGTTGTGAGATTGTTATGAAAACACCTTGCAGGTGTGCCTTTATCCAAGGTTCTAGTACTTCACAAATTTATAGTCATTGACAAACTACAAATTACTTCTCTACCTCGAATAATGGTATATGTAGCTCCTGCACCAGAATCTCTCATGCTACTTGAAGGAAGTAGTTCTTGAAAATCATAGCAATCAGAAGGTATATAACATGAACCGTCTGTTATAATTGCAGGGAGCACTGCTCGTTGCCACTGAAACCTCTTATTACCTCAGTTGGTATTGGTAAGTTTGAGCACTACTGAGCTGTCTCTCTAGAATCACTTGTGTCATCAGACAGCTAACGTCTTAGCCTATTCAATGCCTCCTTTAATTTCATAGCTGTTTCAACAAATATAGGCCTATAGATACAACTGTAGTCTGTAATATACTTCAGTGATGTGCTTACAAACGGTGAGCAAACTGATCTAGTTAAAACAAACAGAAAATTTTAATTCGAATGCTAATAGCTTTTAGTTAGACTGTTTGCTTTTAGATTTATTTTCAGCAACACACACAACATGTATACACACACAAACACATACACACACTACCACCACCACCACCACACACATGCTTACTGGACCAACACAAGACTGACATTGCATTCTCTTCGTCTATACTATTGGACAATGGATTTTCAAGTAAGAACAATTCTGTAATACAGCTATGACAGAATGTGCCTTATCCAACCACTGATTCAAAACTCCACTAAGCTTGCAAGACTGAACTGTGTCCTGCAAAATTCAGGTCATGTCAGAGACAACCTATTTCAAAGAGGCGCAAATAATTACATTTCCTTGGAGGATACAGGTAAGGATCAATAAACCACCAAATAAGCTAGCCACAGTCCCAAAGTACACTCTGTTTAATTGCTCTGTAGTACCAGAGCACAAGTAGCAAGCATAATACATTCTCTTAGTCACTTGACTATTGAACAATGAATTTTCAAGTAAGAACGAAACAATCCTGTTGCATATGGCACATAGAACAGTGCATCAACCAAGATTACTTATCACTGCCACGAACTCAAATAAAAACTCCACTAAGTTTGTAAGATCTAACTGTGAACGTCTCTCCTCATCTATCTCTTTAGCTCTCTGCTATTTTCTTTTTATGGCATTATTTTGAAGTCTTTTCTCCAAATTGTTAAACTTTCAATGCCTGCGCTAATGTTTACAGTTTAAAGTAGCTCCTGGGGTTGGATGCACATTGACCTCTAGCTTCTGGGGTTGGATGCACATTGACCTCTTGCTTTGGCTATATCTACATTATAATATGCTCCAAAATCTCACTTGAGACTCGTTAGTGAGGGGCTAGCTTCACTCGTCCAATTACTCCTGTCAAGTTCCCGTCAACTCCTCCCAGTCTACTCCCTCTCTCACCTTGATGGTGTCCAGCGCTGCTGTGATGATCTTGTGACGACTCTCTGAAGTGGACGCTGCCAGTGCTCTGGCGTTCTCCAACTTCTCCTTGGCTGCAGCCCCTTCTCCCAACATATGATGGGCATACGCATAGTTGTACAGGACCTAAAGGGAAAACATCAACACTCCTGAGTAATTAGGCACTAGTGCCTTACTAACAGTGGTTGATGTTCCTTGCCACAAAAAACAACAAAAGCACCATAATGATTGTTGAACGGTGTGTTGTTTTTTCTTGTGGCTTGATTGAAATGCTTTAGTAAATTAAACTAAATATCAAGCAATCTCTTCTGCTAAAGTATCCTTCAGCATAAAAAGTTGGCTAATACTAATTAGGGCTCATATACAGAGATGGGAAAAAAACTGGAATATCCCTCTAGCCCCTCCTCCTCACCCCCAGGGGAAAGAATTCTTTACCCTCAGCTGAACTCATTGTTAACTACCAGTACTTGTGTTCATATGTATCTGACCTGACAGTCAGTTAAACCATCATGTTTGTTTGTATTTTACCGTAAACAGTTCACACATATTGTTAAACTTATCATAAAGTGAAAAAAAAAAAAAAAAAAAAAAAAAAAAACAACAACAAAAAAAAACAACAAAAACTGTACAAACTCCATCTTTTGCTTTAGACTTGTAGTTTTGTCTACTAAGCAAGAGCAAGCAATATGTAGTCAGACTAGTACTCCTCTTCAAAACTAGTAATCTTCTTCAAAACTGGTAATCTTCAAAATTAATCCTCTTCCAAATTTCTTAGAATGGGTTAGTATGCACGTTAAGGGCATATTACAACACTGTGTCCAAACATATCTCTGACAGATAAAGAATAAAAAGATATCTCTAGTTGAAACATGGCACTACGTTTACAGGAACTGTCAGTTTCTGTCCCAACACTGCATGTACAGTACAGGTGAGATGGTTAGGTAGAAATGTACGACTGTCTTCCAACTCATTGAGCAACACACACAGGAAACACACACACACACACACAGCCCTGGGAAACTTGTGCAGTTTCTTCCACACTCACCGCTGGCACATAACACAAATTCTTCTCATTGTTTACTAAAAAAACAAACCACTCACTTACAGGATCAGTTATAACCCCTTAACATTCTCCCTCACTCTCTCTCTACTCCTTCACGAAGTGCTTTCAACTTCAAAAGATATACATTCTTCCTAAACAACCCTACTGTGTATGCTATAGAGTATGAAGACCTAAGTGTTCCCTGCCTCCATTTTTTTTTCCTCCTTATTTCAAAGCCCCTAGTCTAACGTTTCTTCTTCACAAAACATCTCCACATTGGTTCTCCCTTTCTCCCCACCACACACTGTGAATTAATGGACAAGAACAACTTCACAAACTTTAGGACTAGCATAATCACTGGTACGATCTTAAATATTATTCTCAGTGCATTGATGCATTCACTTGCTGTGATATCGTATCTTGGTACAGTTCTATGTTGATCTATCTCACCTCACACGAGTAGAGTTTGTATTGCAGTCCCAGTTGCTTGTAGTCTATGAGTGGGTTACCTCGAAGAGTCTTCAAACTCAATTCAAAGTCTGCCTTCGCATCAGAATAGCTGTACGTAAACAGGACAACAATAGCAACCACAAAAAACAAGAACAACAACTTAAATCACCAACTTAAACATAGTAATTATTATTAATGTTTATCTTTGTGGAACTAACTGGTGATAAAACTTCACACATTTAATTGCTAAATTAAAAAAACATGAGTTTGGAAACGTACACCTAATAACCGGGTGCTCAACTAGGGAATACTTTCTTTTATGTATCATTTCTATGACAAGTAATTGTTGATCAATCTGATCCAAGTGTTAATCATTCACACCCTGTAGATACCACACAATCCTCACAATGGCACTGTCCCTCACTATGACAAGATGGCCGCCACCAGCTACCTTAACCCTGCCCTGATCTAGGAAGTGTCCTATTCAGTCAGTGCTGTATTGTTTGACCACGGAACACGAGATCTGTCATCTCTTGCTCTCTAACTATCATTATTCCAAATCAGTCAGCCCAAGAGCGTACAGTGTAGTGTAACATTACACTCACACTCCTTCAATATCACACCAGTGGTGGTGTGATCTCTTCACAAGTCTTTACTAAATTGTAGAATTTTATTCTAATGGATAAGACGCTGTTGGAAACCTGCCACACCCACCACATCAGCTGGTGTGCAGTAAGATTGTACCATGCCCCACATAATCGTGGAGTGAAAAAAACAACAACACTACTTAGCACAGAGAAACCTAGACTTACATACATACATACTGTGGTTAATAACCCAAATTAGTGTGAACATACTATCACACCTTAGAGAGTCCTTAAAAAGACATTTTCAGGAAGACATAGTTTACAACTTCCATGTTATTTCCTGTACCCTTACTGCTTCAACTGGAGGAGGATGCAGCCCTTTTGAAAGTAGGCCAGAGAAAGATGAGGGTCTTTCTTTACAGCTTCCTTCAAACTCTGCATTATAACATCAAATAGAACGTGAGGTAAATATTGACCTATACAGTTCAGTCCATCATAGCATGCCAGAGTACCAGCTCCATCACTAAGTTAACACTGAACCATACAATCAAAGAGTACACCCAGTCATATTTAGTAGGCTGCTGTTGAAACTGACATACTACCTTGCTTATAAAACTTTCTACAGCTAACGTCATGCTTGTTGACCTTTATCTAACGCCATACCTTATTGGCACTTCCCAAGTCTCCCAGGAGAACGTGCATTGAGCCAATGTTGTACAATATGCGGGCCCCTGGCTCCTGCATGGACGTCCAAATGGCCAGGGCCTCCTTGAATTTTCCATCCAGGGCCTTGTCCACTCCTTGGTTCCACTGAACTATAGTCTCCTTTAAAGACATTTTCTCAGTGACTAGATTTACAGTATCTAGGGTCGTTTGATTCCGAGCTACTTAGTTACGGCTACAAATGAGTTGGAGGAGTTGTCAGGAAATGGCTTTAAGTTTACGTCTGAGTAAGCACACAGACGGACATTGCTGAGTCAGCAATTCCGTCCGGCTGGTTGCAATTCTTGTACGGTTGCCCTGACGACTGAATATGGAAGACACTGAGCGAACATGGGAGTTTCCTACTGGCGGGGAGTTTAGAGGGAAGACTGTCCATGGCCGGTTAGATAGAAAAACAACAACAACTAACAACTTTTTTTTATAACTTTTCCTTTGTTTGCTTTTAGCATGGATGGTCCTGGAGAATACCTATTTCCCAGTGGCACCAAATATGTTGGAGAATTCAAAGATGGCATGTAAGGAAATTTCATGCACTATTGGGCTATTATAGATAAATTAGCCAAGTATTGTCAGATGCCTCTGGAAGTTTCAAGATTTCATGGCTATATCACTGACCTGCACCAGTATAGCCATATGCTTGTACTCCTTTATTTCAATACATCCTGTGTTGAAATTGAATAAATATGCATATCTCCCCCCCCCCCCCCCCTTCCTCCCCTCAATATGAATAAAGCATATTATTGTATTATTGAATCGCTATCAACAGTGAAAATTTAAATCAGCTGCATCATATTGAGCCGAGAGACAAGGGAAAAAAGAGGGACGTTTGCACGAAATAATAATCACCAAATTTCTCCCTCTGTCTAGGTTCCATGGTTCAGGGACACTTTTCTTTCCCAACGGTGGTTGCCTTGAGGCCACTTGGAACAGAGGGCAGGCCACTGGTCCAGGAGTGGGTGGCAAGTACATCTTTAAGGACCAGTTGGAGTATGGAGAAGACATGTGGGAATACTGTACTCTCAAGGACAGACGCTTCTACTCTGAAATATGCAATGGAATTAAGCCAGCAGGTATGCATGCTAACACAATATCTATATGTATCGTCAATTCCACAAAAACACAGGAAATAGTGTGAGCCTGTATAATCTTCAAGCCAAGCTGAAATTTTGCGTCAGAAGCTATCAGGAATTGTGTTAGCCACAATGTTATCAATAGCTTAGCTTCACACAAATGCTATTTTCATAGATGCTGGCTATTGTTATCATCACCATTATAGCTATTATTTATTACTTAACAAACAACCTTTTATTTGCGAACCCAAAGCCCTGGTCCTGAATAGTTCTCAGTTTGGAACTTTCACTGTCTCGTAATATATTTAATGTTGTAAATTAGGGCGGACTCAGCTGACAGACGCCAGTGAGCCTCCAGAGATTCCTCTCGGCTGGTACGACTGTGGAGAAGGTCTCTACAACCCCAGCAACAGAGTTGTGTACAAGTACAACAAGGACTTCCTCAGGAATGCAGACACTGATGAGCACGACTGGATCGTTAGAACCTGCAGAAAGGGAGTGACTCAGGAAGAACAATTCCCCATAGGTAAAGATTAATATTCACTTCCACTCCACAACTATCTCATTTCCTTTTTTCTTTTTAATATTATTTCTGCAGCAATGATAAAAAAAACAACAAAAAACAAAAAAACAAAACAAAAAAAAACAACCATCAAAAAAGTTGTGTTTGTGATGCTAGGGATTTCTCCACAAGTTTGATTCTTTGTTCTAACTTTGAGCTGTCCCCAGATGACCCCAAGTATTGGTTGAGAAAGAACATGATGCTATCTCTCATCTTCTTGAGATTGGGGTAAGGGGCAATGCGAGAGAACACTTGAGTGACCACACCCTCTGAAGGTTCAGTGAGCAGAGATTGCAGCAGGCTCTGGTAGAAGCTAGCTTCACTGCTGTTCAGCTCTGTGAACTCAACTACCTACAAGCATGACAGGCATAAATGACAGCTTCACTTGTATTAGTTTTATTATGCAAACCTTGAGAATGGCAAGGGAGAGAGCTTTAGAAGTGATCAAGTGATGCAGAAGTTGCCTGAAGTTAGCCAAACCAAATGCAGTTTGGGAATCTAGCACTTTGAATCTGTCCCATACACAATACTGGAAGGTTATCTGAAAACAATGACCATAATAATAATAATAAAATAATAATAATAATAATAACACTAACCCCACCTCCTTGCATCACTAATAAATTCACATACTTGATTGCTTTTCTTAAACTCGCACAGCTTTTGAGCTAGGTAGGTGTAATATTTGTTGAAAACATTCTCTTGCAGGCAGCAGTCTAACAGCACATAAACTATTTCTCGCTCCTGCACATCTGATAGGTGTAACTTGATGAGCTTCTGAAAACAGTCCACATAATCCTGCACACACACACACACACACACACAAAAAAAAAAAATTCTCTTGCAACCACTAGCGGTTATGCGCACCTGGCATAGCCAGGATGCCTGTGCACTAAGCAGGCACTGTGAGCCGTGCAAGCAAAGCTGCTGGAGCCGGGCTAGGAACTCGCAGGAGAACAGGCCTCTCTCTCTCACACACACACACAACCTAAACATATTATCTTGGATCCATTGAATAAGGTTTTAACAAATCAGATTAAAGTATTAAGACACCCTCAATGGTATCAATAATCTCCACCTCACTGTGATGATACCCAATCCACCATTCACCTCAACGATGACACCTTACCCACCCACAACGATACTTTACCCACCTCACTGGTCATGATGACACCGAATAGGGTCTTTCTCAAGTCAGTGTTCATGCGCTGCTTCTTGGCCATGTCCAGGATCCATGCCTCTTGTGACCCTTTACCAATTCCTTTATTAGTACTCAATCCATCAGAAGCCGTATCTTGCTGAGTTCGTCCGGTCCAGGCTGAACCAATGACCCACCAGCGGCCTAGCACACCACAAATATTATTAAATCAGCCACTGACATTAAAAGGATGCGCTAGCAATAGGATATGTTATATGAGAATGAAAAATTGCCAAAGATCCAATAGTCCAAACTACATAGGATCAATTCAACTAGCTTTCAGATCTGCATAACTAGTTCAAACCATTAGCAGTAACAATAAATGTTAAGTGTTAAAACAATGAATAACCTACCAAGAAGGGAAAGAAGAAGGGGAAGAAAAAAAAAAAAAAAAAAAAAAAAAAAGAACATAAGTTTGACCCAATGGGAGCAACATTGTAAGTAAACGCACTAAACTACCTTACAACAGACTGCGTATTAATTGACCTTGTTTATCTGCATTTAGTAGGTCTTCTAAAGACACTTTGACTTGAGCTTCATCCAAAGACCCTACATATAAACACATGTACATACACCACACACACATGTAAACACAACACACACTAAAAAAAATAAAAATAAAAATAAAAATGCAACAAATATGAAAACCAAAACAACAACAACAGATAGTGAATCACTTTACCCACCAGACGAGCGCACAAGGCTTCGCAGTAGCTTCTTCATGTGCTCCAGTACAGAAGGGTCATAGTTCGGAATTTTGCGAGCATTGTTAGTTTTTAAGGCAGACAATGTCTCTAACATGAACTTCACACGAGGACTGCATGAAACAAACAAACAGAAAAACAACATCACTTAACAAATGAAGGACACACCCAGGTTGTGTGTATTATAAAAGTGGTGGGAGGGGCTACTCGTGTGCGAAAAATAATAAAACTAGATTCTTACGTAGTGGAAAGATCTGAAGAAGCAGCTACAGACTGAATCTGAAGAATGACAGCCTACACACGCACACACACACACACACACAAACACACACACACGCCATCCCTAGTTATCACGACAATGAAATTATTATCATAATGTTGCAAAAATTAATTGGCCTATGGTATGTAGATCAAAATAAACTAGCTATAATTACCATCAACTAATTATCATCCACAGTTTTCATTATACTATAGATGCCACACACCTTGAGTGATCCAGGGTCGTCCTTCCGTATTTCCATTCCAGCATCTATTGCAAGATTAACCAATAATCATGCTTACTTCAGTAAAGTTAGGTTTAGTCTTTATCAAGTCTAAAACACTACTATCATATCTTATGTTAACATTGATTTACTTCACACATTATAAACATTATTATTCAAAGTGATCATGTGATATTAATGATCAAGAAGACACGCCCTCATTCACAATCATCACCTATCATTGCAGGGTCACCTCATGAATTACAGCATCTGCTATTAACTCTTCTCACTGACAACGCAGCAAAAGAGGCAGTTTCAGGGATTGAATTAGGATTTATGTAAAAAACTCAAAAGCTGCTTGACTAATTTTTGTTTATGGGATATTGTAAATCTGAGACTAAATGTTTCTATTGCACTTACTTTTCAGCAGTAGTAGAAGCAGCTCGATGTTCCTCTCAGTAAAGGACGATATCAATTTACGAATTATGTCATAAACCAATATACAGTGAACCACCTGTAAAATACATCAATCAGTGGGTCAAATACATGAGTATTTGTATTTAAGCTGTATTTAAATACACTTTTGAAGTATTTGTATTTGTATTTCAAATACTTTTTTTTTTTAATTATAAGGTAGAAAGTAGAAAATAAAATATTTCCTGAACACATTTCTATTGGACAGATTCATTCTATTGTTTATTTCTGGAAAGTACAGAATCAAGTGTTGCTTGGTCCATGCTGGCATAGTTACATTGTAATAACTAAAGCTCCACCTCCTATTGTGAAAAGCTGCTGTTAATTAACTGAATGTATACGAATAAAGGGCATACTTGTGTCTCTAAGTTTCTGCAAAAGGACAAACATTTGGAAAACTAATGTTTGTCAGATGTAATTTATTTTCCCACTTAACACTTTAGCTATTGTAATTGAAATACTACATCTAAGAAAGTATTTGTATTTGTATTTAAATACTATTCAAAGTATTTGACCCCAACCCTGACATCATTATATAGTGAACTACCTACAAATACATCAACCCCATACCACATTCACACACATTCAAATTTAAGCTACAATTAGTCATTCTTCTGCCTTTAATTTCTAGCACATTGCATCTTTGTTCAAACATATCTCCTGACACAGATACATGCAGGATTTCATAAGCTGTTTGTAACTACAGATCATTCAATAGACCTTGCTCTAAACATCAAACAATTCATACTTTCAAGTCACAAATACATCACTACTCTAAAAAGAGTGATATGTACATAGCTGATCGTACCCACCCACCTTGTAGTTGTAGAGGTGAGTCAGTAACAGTACCAGAGACTGGGCAGTTCTTCCAGTAGTGGCTGGCTCTGTCGAGTCCAGTTCCTTAGTGAGTGCCACCACTAGACACTGGGTAAGATATGCACCTAAATAATGCACACCATGATCTCAATAGTACAACGAAGCATCACCTCACTGAAACTAACTATCAAATGATTTATGCATGACGATCCTTACCCACTTCACTGCCAACATGGTGGTGTAAGATGGCCACCAGCATCGCCTGCTCCATGGCAAACTTGTTGGACGTGGCAACCGGACCAGAGGACAGCCTCTCTAGCACGTGCCACATGGCACTGTTCATTTCTATACATGCAACACAATACAAATCATGCCAGGCCGTAAAATATGTATTATTGGGAGAAAAAAATGTTTTAATTAACATAATTATTATCTTCAGAAACAATACCAATCTAGCAGAGCAACACCAACTGTCTTACCACTCATTCAGGCATACTCAGTAATACTGTCCTTTTATACTTAGTCATCATCCATTTCTTATTACAGTTACATTAGTGGGAGTGTCCTAACATAGAAATCATGCAGCAACTCAATTCAATCAACTGATGTAGTTTATTTCAACATTTCAATATCTTTTTCCTCCCATTCATCCTAGCAGATATTCCACAGACAGAGGACCGCCTCCTCCCACTGACTCACCGTTCCTGCTGGCTTCTCTGTACAGTCCCTCTATGTCAGAGCTAATGGACCTCATGTTCCTCTCACTCAAACTACAGACAAACACACACACAATCACACACCCTACCATGTCATATCCTTTGTATACGAGCTTCATTCCTCAATGGGTCTACCAACACACAGATAGCAAGTTCCGAATGAGTGCAAGCAGGTAAAGGGACGCAAAATACTCAATAATAAATTATTTTTTCATTTTAATAGATGTAATTTAAATAACATCATTCAGTAACACCAACCACACCCACTCACTAGACAATGTTCCTAGACATGGTGGCTAATTAATCAATTCTATCGGATTATGCAATATAAACCCTTTACCGGTTCATTAGGCCTTGCAGCTTTCTAGTAAGTCTCTGAGAGCTGCTCCTGTCCTCCAGATGGGGCGGGACGTATTTGGCAACTGAAGACACACCTACTGGCTGAGAAACTGGAAAACAAACAAAAAAACAACAACAACTAATTTGGACATTAACTAGTCAAAATAAAATATATGAGGGTAGATGGGAAACTTAAAATGAAGTTCACAAACTCACACACCTTTCTAACGCTGAATGCAGTACACTGTACGTAGTAGCCTTAAAAAATTGCATAATTCTTCAGCAAATTCGTACAATGCGAATAAATGACTTGGCCTTCCTGTTAAAAGATGAACACCTTAAACTACTTCACAGTGTTCAAAGATTACACTACAGCTTCAAGAAAACCTCAGGTGACAATGTATTACAGGTCTCACTCAGGTGAATACCAAGATATTTGTTCTTTTGTAGATAGTAAACTCTCTATTAATTAATTACCTCATTACTCATAGAAATTTTAAGACGAAATGATGAGTTGCATGAACAACAACAACAACAACAAAAACAACAAAAAATGATTTCTAATATGAAATGCATCTAGGCATGCCCGTGCCATCTGTGCTGTGCTGACATACCAAAACTGTCCACTCACCATGGCTAGTGTTAAAAAACAACCTAAACTAAAGCTTCACTATAGACTGAAGCAAATCTGATGATACAGTCAAGTAACATCCACAAGAGAAATTAATTCATTAGCTGTGTCAAATTGGTAATTGGTAAAGCGTCATCAGCACTGGTGACGACGACAATAGTATGTATGAGTTAAGTTGTTAAAGCATCATCAGTAACAACAATGACGATGGTCAAGAAAAGAAAAAAATGGACTGATGCAACTAAACCCAGTGGCAGAGGGTAATACCAATGTGAGTACACCAAACATCACTGTGCGGTGGGGTACTTAGTAATAATAATTATGATTATATTTCAGAAGCTCTGTCTCACACATCAATGGTGTTTGGTCTAGTTTCCTAGCTATTTTGTAGAGTATACGGAGGCACTCACGTGACCATTAACGCCACGTGGTTGCCAGAAGTGGGCGTTCCTTTCCGCTAGTATTTAAGCCCACCGCGCGTTGCCTTAGTCGGCCTTTTTTCTAGCTGATATTGTGTGAAAGCCATGTCGTTAGACGAGTCTACTTCTGCTAACGGTAACTCCGGACAGAGCTCCGGAGTATCTCTCGAAACGCTGCCCCAGGCAATGGAGAAAAAGCTGGACGATACAGTCTCGCAAATCCACCAGAGTGTTGATGAGAGACTTTGCTCCGGGATGGCTGAGGTCCACTAGAGGATGGACAGAGAGCTGCTGAATGTTCAGAGCCGACAAGAAAGCGGAGCCCAATACTGCCCTCCAGAGATGGGGATTGACCAGCGTACGCCACCCGAGGACAATAGGTCCTGGGCGGACAGAGTCGCAGGCAGCACTCGCACGGAACGACAGCCCAGCTCATGGGCGGACCAGATGAGCGACGACGAAATGAGCGAGATTAATGCTCACCATCCACCTTCGAAGAAGGCGAGACCAGAACCGCTCTCGGAGGAGTCGAGGACACTTGCCAAGAAGGCGTTTACCACCACGCTGTCGAACGCCTCATTCTACTGCGTTAACATTACAGATATCTCCACAGGTATCATCACTTCTCCACAACATGACCCTCCATCACTACCCAAAGAAGGACAGCTTCTCTCCCAAGTTACTTCTACTCCCTCAATGTCTCTCTCATGGTCCAGCAAACTAAACGACGCTCCCTTCTTGGTCCTGGATGAGGTTTTATGCTTCTTCTCGCTCGACCTTATGATCCCTCCTTCCAATAGCCCATAAGTGGTTCCGTACTCTGGGGTGGGGGAGATAGGTGGTCACGCATTTCTTCCGCTTCAGCTTGTTACGCTCCATGTTTCTTAATTCTTCTTCATCTAATGAAATATATTAGTGTCACAACCACGCTTTCTGCCTGTATCGCAGCTATATCACTTGTCCAAACTCACAGCATCTTGCACTTTATCATCATCAGTTTCTATCTCTTCTTCACTTTCACATTCTTCAATACCATTTTCTAATTTTTCTTCACAATTTTCCAATCCTTTTTCCTCGTATGCCATTTTCTCAGTTATTCTCCTTGTATCCCTAAATGACCACTCCTCATCTGGTTCATCTTCTTCAGGTTCTGGTGGATCAATGCTCTACTAACTCATTACTTTTCTTGTTTATGTGTTTGTTGTTGTAAACATGCAAGTGATGACACTTCATGTTTTGTTCATTATTTTACTCCTTTAATTTTTCTAAATTAAATATGACAGATAAGATTAAAATAAGCACAGCAACGCACCATTATACGTTTAAAAATTAATCAAGTGATAAATTAAAACAACAGAAGTGAGAGATTAGATATAAGAACTAAATAGTGGAACTAGAACTAACCGACTTGGTAGTCTTCATCTGAATTGCTGTCGTAACTGTCATCATCATTTTCATCTTCTAGTTCACTTTCTTCAACATCCTCTTCGTCAGCTTCCATTTGGTCGTCATAGGAACCCAGTGTCCCTAGCACATCTGAAAGTCACTAGCAGTCAAGTAGTTTATACAAATATGTATTATAGCTAATGACCACTGCCGACACTGGGCAACCCTTTACCTAACACAATGATGCTTACATGTATATAAGAAAGTGAATGGCACGCTAAGCGAATAAAAATATAATTAAATGTATTTTGGCCGTCACCACAAAATTTTTTGCATCGTTTAACAACACATGTGGAAAGTATAAAGGCAGAGAAAGAAATTGTGAAAATAGGATACAATCTAAGCCATCAGAGGCAAATGATTTGGGCAACTTGTCTTTCTTCTTCACATTAAGCAGTTTTTCCAATTTTCGGATTTCTTTCCTGTCTTTTTCAGCAACTGGTGACACATGATTGATGGTTCTTTTCTTAGCAGCCTTGGGATTAGGCACTGACGGTATCGAGGACGAGGCTCCAGAACTTTTCTCTTTCACTACTGGATCCTGCAACTGTCTTGTACTGAATCTCGAGTTATATGAAACTTTTCTCTGTTTTTTTGCTTCTCTTTCCCGCTTCCTGCGTTCTTTTCTACTGACAGCCTTAGCCTTTGGCACACCATTCGGGCTACTCTTCTTCTTTCTCACTGGAGGCATACCATCCGCGTTCAATTTATAATTTACCCTTTACCCACTTACTCTCATTACAGTATCAAAGATTATGCATGTTGTAAATAATGTAGAAGTGTGCGATCTTAGTGCAGTAAACTCTCCAAATATGATTCAATCAACCATCTTTCTTCACTCCCCCAACTTGAATCTAAAAAACTCTTTAATATATGGAAAAATATTACTGAACGTTCAAGATAATGTATGAAAGAAAAGACAATAGCATTGACAGTGTAACAAAATCATTCAGTTTTGTTGGAGACAGATTGTAGTTCCTTACTTATCTCCCTATCCTTGTGTTCCTGCATCTTTATTTCCATTGCATGCTTTCTTTCCTTTTGCTGAACCGCCATCTTCTCATCTCTGTCCCTCAGCATCTTAGCTCGCTTGATGACTTCACTGAACAGCTCACAGTACAGCTGCATGGCCGGGAGACTGTCGTCATTGCCTGGAACAGGGTACAGGGTGAAGTTTGGGTTGCAGTCGCTATCCACTATCCCCACGATGGGGATGCCTTGAGTCAATGCCTCCTTGACTGCAGTCTTTGAACGAGGGACACTCAAAAATATCATCAAGTCGGGCACTCGCATCGTTTGGAGCAGTTTGTAAGAGTTTGTTAAAGTTCCCGGCCGCCATTTAGTGACGTAGTACTCTTCGCATTCTCTGGCTGTAAATTGGGTCAGCGCCTCAAATTGAGGTCTCTCGTTGACAAACAGAATGACACGGCGTTGATAAGCCATGTGCCCCGTCACTTCTAGAGCACGGTGGAGATTGGCAAGGGTCGTGTCCAAGTTGAATATGTGTATGCCGTTCCTGATACCATAAAGGTACGGGCGCACGTATCTGGACCAGCACCCGGCGTGATGTCCCAGATGAACGCGTGCCTTTAGCAGGTCATTCACAGTAACCATATTTCGGACCTCAAAAGGATCATCTTGATCCCCAAAACTTTTAATGTCTAGCATGTCATTGTACATTAAACTAGGATCTGTTTTCTGGTGATCAGTTGATGAAAATCGATCCTCTTTAGTAACTGGCTCAAAGGAAGCCGTTTGCATATCTAAGCAAACAAAACATTAAAATAGGACTACTTATGAAAAAAAATAATAATAAAAATCAATACTTACTCCTGGTTCTGCAGTTCAATATCCACCTGTGGGAACAACGCCATTTACTAAGTAATCTACTCGAATTCATTACAGCGAAATGGTGAGTGTACAGTAACTATATATTTTTATTGTACTCGGGTCGTCGCCGAAAATACATTGGGTGCGGATCGTCAATCAGAGAAGCTACATGCTTAGGTAAAGTATCGCATCGTGTAAGTAGATGTAGTAGGTTGGATGAATTCGAAGTTACGTCCAGAAAGAAAATGGCTGTTTTCACTGCGAAGCAACGAAAACTGACAAAATCACTGATAACTTCACTTACAGGATTTCGGGTATTGAGATAAAATACTAAATAACAACTATACACCTGCTAATGGTTGTCATGGAGATTGCCATACTAAAAATTACAAGTGAAATATAAGCCTTATCGAAAGGCTGATAATGTTGGATTATTGGTATAGGTACCAGAAGAAAACTTCAGACTGTGCTTCCAGTTTTGCAGTTCCAATTTCAAGTATCATCGCTACCTCAGTGTCAATGATATTGACATCCGCCGCAAAATTGACGGGTAAGAATAAAACATGACTGTATTTTGTTCATCAAGTGGGTTAGTTCAAATGCAGAGGTTTATAAGTATATGGCACTTAAAAAAAATTTTTCTTCTGAGTGCAGTTTCTACAGCCTCTGGTGGCTGCTTATTTGTGGTAAATCTAGCAGGATAATTTGCAAGGCTAGGCATTTTAATGGCCACATCACACTAATTTATCATGTCAGCAGTGGGTGTGTAACATGTGTGCAGCAAAATTTCCCATGCCCTATAATTTTGTACTATGTTATCACATAATTACTTGAAGTTTTAACAGGCTCTAGATATATTTCAATGGAGCATTTCTACCAATGCTAACATTCAACTATAGACTATTATGTTGTGATCCAGTTTGGAAGAGAAGTTCTACATCCATTCCATGCCTCAGAAAGCTCATGACTTGAGACATCTCACAGAGAACTTCCTGTCCAGTAACCTGGAAGAGAACTATCCTCGCTCTGATGCCCACTACGGGACACTTTCCTTCCTCCTGTGCATGTCTGATCGTCCTCTACATGCCACGTATGCGCCATTGCAGCTCTCTCTATCCACAGAGGAGGAGGAGGTGGAGTGGTTTGACTGGAACAAGCACCTGATGGAGGGAATAGAGTATTCCTCCACAGATGACAGCAGCAGCAGCAGTGAGGTAGGTGAGCTGGGGCTCATATCAAATAGTGGGCTCTATTTGGCCAATTGGCTGGGGGGGGGGGGGAAGAGCAGCAAGTGAGCACCTGAAATGATTCTTTTAGAATTAGAAAAGTCAGCCGGCGCAACTTGTATTGATGTTGGTGCTCATCATTTTGGGGTCTGATTTATGACATTGTGAACAAATTATTGGGCCTAACTTTCTTGTAAGCCAATTTGCCAGACTGAGCACGGTGTATTTAGTATATCTTCTAAAGTATATGTACTATAAAGCATATATTTATAGATTATATTAATATATACATATATTAAAGTGTATGGTACGGTACAATAAAATCGTGTAATATTTAATCTTGGAATTTTCTATTCACTATTCAGTGGTCAGACAGTGAGGCTAAGGAGATTCCAGCTGATCCAGGTCTCAATGACTCTGCCATTGAAGTGGATGCTCCAGAGGAACAGACCATCACTGAAGATGTTGCAGCAACTTCCAAGGAATGGCTTTTGGACAACGTGATAGTTCCGTACTGGTTGCAGCAGTACCAGACGCCTGGAGTGCCCAAGTGCTCTCCTCTGGCCCACCCTGCATGTGGGCTGGCTGATAAATGGTATGTTTTAACCATTTCTCACTGTAGTTCGCAGCTGTTCTGTTTTCATAGGGAGATAGAGAAGTGCTTATGAAGAATTGTGGTGTACTCTTGTTTTTTTTTCTTCTTCCCCCCCCCCCCCCCCGGTCATTGTAATGATGGAATGACTTTAAGAATGAAGAAAGAATTAGTGTTTTTGCTTGATTCTTGTAGTTATTCTATTTGTAGCACACCTCTGTACATATATACAGGACTTTACTACAGTAACTATCGGGTAATTTTTAGTCTTGGTTGTATTGCAAAATTTTGGTTAAATTAGACTTAAGCAAGGATGCTAGATCTTATTGAGGAGGCAAAAAGCAATTTACAGCCTAAATATCTCCAGTGCTATGTTGTGATCAACTTAAGAATCTAAAGATGTTTCTCTTAGGGAGGAGTTCATGCAAAGGTTCAGTCCTATGTACACACCCACATCTGATCTTTTCCTAAAGGAGTGGCACTTGGTGAGAGAGACTATCTGGTAAGGTTCCAACACTGTGGTTATCATCCTTTGTTTAATCTTTGTTGTTGTTGTTGTGGTGGTGGTGATGTATCTTTTTCGTTTAGGGTTTTAGTCGGTGCTGAACAGAGCTTTGTTTACGATGTTGGACAGGAGGAGGTTAACGTGCGCGCTGGAATAAGGGTCAACCATTTGACACCGGTGAGTCGTCACTAATCTTGTGATACAAGAGGAAGATTTAATTTTACCAGAGAGTTAGAACCTCAATATTTATAGTGATATTGCTGAGGATGTGAGGGTTTACTTGAGCTTGTGCATATGCTGATACTTCTTTTTTCTTTTCTTTTCTTTTTTTCTTTTTTATTTATTTATTTATTTATTAATTTTTTTTATTTTTTAGATAATATCATAATTATTTGGGATAACAGATCTATAGTATTGGATTAATAAATGAAAAAAGGTAATTATTTTTTAGGACACTCCCAATTACACTGCTAATAATTGTGAAACAGTGTGGAGCATGTCACGCACTGTGCTTGTCTACATTGAATTGATAGTATACTGTTCCACCACACCCTCCTGTGCAGGTGGCACTGTACCGATTATTGGAAGAGTTTGCTGTGTGTGCATCCAAGTTGCGTGTCATGAGGAAGTTCTGTCACGACGTACTTCTCGGACTGCCGTCAAGTTTGAAGTGTCGCACGTACGAAGCATTTGCTGTCAGCCTTCAACGATGTCTGACTCGACTGCTTCAGACGACACGGAGCCATGAGGAAGAGCTCGTCTTGAAAAGTAATGCAGTGGGCGTGGTTCATATTCTGGATTATTTCGTTTTTGTTTTTTAATACAACAGAACAGTCACCAAGTCTTCTGAAATTAAGGAACAATGAGTCTTTGACCTTTGATCTCGTAGATGGGATATTTGATGTTTTTCAGAGAGGAGTGGCTATGTCATCGTCAGGGCAACCAGTAGCACAAGTAAGCTAAGAGCATTTGTGCTTATTTACAAGTTTTCACAATGATAACTTGTGAGCTAGTCTCACAACAAAAATAAGTGACTATTACAATTTTATGCAGTACATGTTTCATCATCCTCAGCACGAATACGCAAGAGGGTTATAGTGGTAATCCTGTCTGTTTGTTTGTTGGTTTGTCTGCCTGTCTGTCACGCTGTGATTTTGGATATTGCTGACAATTAAGACCTTTTATTGTGCTACTTTTTAAAATTTTGGGATGATGTCTGAGAAAATGCAGAACTATCAGCTCTGTGTTGGTACTAGCTTTTGTGGGCAAAGCCAAATTTTTGTCACGTTGTAAGCCAATAAATTTCTTGTAGTATGTGGTAGTTTTGCTTTAGTGAGAAGTTAACTGAGTGCTGATATTGGAGTTTCGCAAGTGTCCCTTGCATGTATAGCTTCTCTTATGAAGACAGCATTTACAACTAATGTTTTCATTGCACAACTGTATTGATACCTGATTGGTCTAAAATGATTTAATAGCTAGCTAGTGTACAGCAGCGCTAAGGGTTCGCACCTTTGGTGATTCATTGCTTTTGGCAATACTTTATCGATTTTAAGCATATTAATTGACTTTTTATTTGACACAAAACTTTAAAAATGGCTTTAAATGACTAAAAAAGTTTTACTAGTGAAATTTTACAATGAAATGAGTGGCACTGCAACTGAGTGTTGAACTGTCACGGTTTTTTAGACCTACAAAGTAGTCATATCTTTAACTAATCTCAGAATTAGTATTTATGGTTGAAATGATATCTAGTGCATGCAATTCTTATTCATTGCAGCTGTTCTTCTATTCATAGCCAACCTGTCCTGTTCTATAAGCAAAGCATATGTTATATTGGAAGAAAGTATAGTTTTGGTAATATTGAGTAAAGTCATAATATTGTTATAGGAACAAGTAGACGGAAGTTAACCAATTATTGGTGAATTACGTGAATCCATATAACACTGAAAATTACCCACAGTGAGAGCTACACAAATTGGCATGACCACTATTGCCTCACATTATTGCACTATAATAATTACTGCAAGTGATATTCCGTAATTGTTCAAGATTTTGTACCCTTAAGTATAGCAAGTCTTGTTACCTGAATTGGATTTATACTTTAAATGTGGAATACATAGTCCGTGGTGTGCAAGATATAGACTTAATATAGTCTTGCTAGGAAACTATTACATAGTCCGTGGTGTGCAAGATATAGACTTAATATAGTCTTGCTAGGAAACTATTACATAGTCCATGGTGTGCAAGATATAGACTTAATATAGTCTTGCTAGGAAACTATTACATAGTCCGTGGTGTGCAAGATATAGACTTAATATAGTCTTGCTAGGAAACTATTACATAGTCCGTGGTGTGCAAGATATAGAATATAGTCTTGCTAGGAAACTATTACATAGTCCGTGGTGTGCAAGATATAGACTTAATATAGTCTTGCTAGGAAACTATTACATAGTCCGTGGTGTGCAAGATATAGACTTAATAGTCTTGCTAGGAAACTATTACATAGTCCGTGGTGTGCAAGATATAGACTTAATATAGTCTTGCTAGGAAGCTATTACATAGTCCGTGGTGTGCAAGATATAGACTTAATATAGTCTTGCTAGGAAACTATTACATAGTCCGTGGTGTGCAAGATATAGACTTAATATAGTCTTGCTAGGAAACTATTACATAGTCCATGGTGTGCAAGATATAGACTTAATATAGTCTTGCTAGGAAACTATTACATAGTCCGTGGTGTGCAAGATATAGACTTAATATAGTCTTGCTAGGAAACTATTACATAGTCCGTGGTGTGCAAGATATAGAATATAGTCTTGCTAGGAAACTATTACATAGTCCGTGGTGTGCAAGATATAGACTTAATATAGTCTTGCTAGGAAACTATTACATAGTCCGTGGTGTGCAAGATATAGACTTAATAGTCTTGCTAGGAAACTATTACATAGTCCGTGGTGTGCAAGATATAGACTTAATATAGTCTTGCTAGGAAACTATTTACAACTGAAGAAATCCTGACTTTGCAGGACATTAATTTTTGCCTGATGGTGGGCAAGACTAGCAGTTGCCATGCCAATAAGCATGAGCAAAGCAGTAGCTATGACATACTAATATCCGCTCCCAATTTTTAAGCAGCACGTCATAAAACTGATGTACAGTACTTCCTCGTACATTTCATTCATAACACATGCGTATGTTGCATGTATGTACATACTTGGGTTTAATTTTCCAAGGTACAGACAACTAAAAGGTAGTATAGTGCTTATATGTGTTTACCAAAAAAAAAAAAAGCGTGCATTTGATATTATTATAATTCTGAGCTATATTTAAATTAATATTTAATGGTATTTTCTGTTAGTGTTGTACGGATCTCTTGGACACTCTGTGGGCGTGGCTAGGGTCATATGACATGCTTGGTACGGCAGGATGTTCCATGTTGAAACTCCTCCTCCCTTTGTGGCTGGAGACTGTCCGCCCTTATATGGACATGCTCCATTGCTTTGTAACCATGGGAACCATCCAGGATCCACATGAGGAATTCTGTGTTGTAAGGTCAGAGTTCTGTTTAAAATATTTACATGCTCATATAAATTGTGGACCTAGAAACAATGTTGTGTGCAGTTTCCAGATTGAAAAAAAATTCTTTCCCACGGGCTATATAAAACCGTAATTACGTGCCACCAATTTATTTGCTTGTTTTTTTTTGTTGTTGTTGTAGTTGTTATTGTTGTAGTTGTTATTGTTGTTTTTGCAGTTGTTTTATTTGTGTGTGTGTGTGTGTGTTTATGAAATCATTGCGAGTAGTCTAACCTTAGTGACTCCGTAAGGAGGACTTTGGCGAATAATCTAAACATTGTGTTAAAGTATGTACGTTACTGGCTGTATACGCGGACAAACACAGATTTAATTATCCTGATGTATTCAGCCTAATGACTAAATCAAGTACTACATATTATTACCATTTTAATAGGAACAAAATGTGTAGGTATGGAGTACTTAGTTTGGGTTTAATCTACTATATAGATTCTTGAGCAGACTATAAAATGTTGATAATTCGTAAATGACCCGTATAATACACAAAGGGTTGCATGTGACGTGTGTTGCAGTGTGCAGTGTTTACTATACCTGCAGGAAGAGTGGGTCCCTTTATGTTTATATTAGTTGGCCAGTCTACATATGTGCATTCCAGCACCACTGATAGATATAATAAGAAATTGTAGTCAACATAAATTAAATTTTCATAATAGGATTTTGGTCATTTTAATTCGTTCATTTTTAAAAATCAGTGACATCTATGTGAGGAGAGTGACTGCAAACCTCTGTAAGTCGACTAAGAGGTGAAAGACTTCCGATAATGTGATAACATCTTGTTTCCATGGCAACCTGATATCATTTTGTATGAGTAATAGCACGGGTAACCATGTTATTTGGGATTAAGTATGAGTAACGTGATTGAAATAGCACGAGGCAAATCTGAGTGCTATTTCAATTTGTTTTATGACTACTTTGATCCCTAGTAGCACAGGTTACCTGTGCTATCACTCGTTAATAGTAGGCCAGCTTTTTTATATCATTTGCACTTGTAGTTACACTGTATCGTTCACTCACAATCTTCGTATTTCAAAATTATCTTCCTTTGGAACTTCGTTTTCAACCTACGGCTCCTCCTAATCCGTTGAAACACATTCTGTCTAACACAGGTAGAGCTTCTGTGGTAAAGAATGACATTGTCTCCAACTAGAAACTGCTCGAACTGTACGTGAGCACTTACCCATACTATTTCATTTAGCTACAGTGGTATTTCACTTAGTTTCCACTTAGTTACCGTACTATTTCATTCACTTTCCCCATATGATTTCAATTGAAGAGCAATTTTCCCTATACATTTTTTAATGGGAAATTTACACGCCATACTACTAATTGGACGATCAGTTAATTTAGAATATCCATTGTAAATTAAAAAACCAACCTGAGAAGTACACTTGGGGTGTGTACACAGCATACTTGCAATGTAAAGTATTCCTGTACTGAAGGGCTCTTTACATTTTAGTTTAGCAAACCACTCTATATTGGTGCATTTCAGCACCGCTGTTGATTCTTGTTCCATGTGACTCATGAATATCAAGTTATAAATATCGTTTGACCTTTGAATATTGTTGAAGTATCACATGACCTCACTTTGCGCCCCTTTTCAACATTCTTATGACTGGGCAGTTGGTGTAAACATCCAATATGGCTGAAGGTAATGTTCATGATGGGAAGACTCTGGAGCAGATGGAGAATGAGATCACATGTGCTATCTGCCAAGAGCACTACACAGAGCCTAAGGTCCTCCCTTGCCTCCACTACTACTGCAAAGAGTGTGTTCTCAAACTGGCCCTCAGGACACCCTCCAACAAACCCTTCTCTTGTCCAGAGTGTCGCAAGGACACCATTCTCCCAGAGGGAGGTGTGGAGGAACTCAAGACTGCTTTCTTTGTCAACCGCTACAAATCCAACTACTACGCTCTAGAGCGAGTCCACGGCAAGGTAGAGGTAAAGTGTGAAGGATGCTCAGACTCTGGAGCCAAAGCTGAAGCATTCTGTCGCCAATGTGTCACTTTCATCTGCAAAGAATGTGTCAAGATACACAAGAAACTCAAAGCCTTCAGTTCTCATGAGGTAGATTCACTTGAAGACCTAAAGCAAGGTCGAGCTAAGGAGATAGCAGTGAAAGAGCCTCCCACTGAGAAGTGTCTCACTCACAAGGAGCCACTTGTCATCTACTGCTTTGATTGCAACTCTCTCATCTGTCGTGACTGCACAGTCAAGGTCCACAGAGACCACAACTTTGAATTCAGTCAAATATCAGCTCCAGAAACGAAAGAAAGTCTTCGACACAAGGTATCAGTTCTAAAAGAAATCACTTCAAGTTTATTGAAAGGAATTGAAGAGATTTCAGATACCAAGCAGGAGGTAGAGGCCCAGGGGAACTCTGTAGCCGACACCATCAACACCTCCTTCAATCAACTTCAGCTCATCCTAGAAGAACGCAAGCAACAACTACTCCAGGAATCTTCCAAGACAGTTCAAGAGAAGATAGACAAGCTCACAGTACAGGAGAAGAACTTGTCTCTAGCTCATGCAGAGGTCCAGAGTATCACAGACTACACAGAGAGATTTGTGAGTGACTGTTCTGACAATGAGGTAATGAGCATGCACACTGAGATCAAGAAGAGAATAGAGCAAGAGATAGAAGAACAGAGCCAGTCAGGGAGGAACACAGAGCCAGTAGAGGAGGCAGACATGGGGGTAGAGGTGGGGTGTGTAGAGGCCAAGATCACTAGGCTAGCTATAGACCCAGCACAGTGTGCAGTGAGGGGAGAGGGGGCGGAGTCAGCATGTGTGAAGCGAATGACTAACCTAACTGTAGTGACTCGGCTGACTAACAACAAGATAACCAGACGTAGTACATGTAGAGTAACTGGTCAATTGAAGTCTCTGTGTGAGGGATCAGTTGTAGAATGTGAGGTAGAGCCATCAGGACCTGGAGAATATCGTATCCAGTACACACCCACTGTGCGCGGACGTCATGAACTAACTGTGTCAGTAGATGGACAGCAAGTAGCAGGTAGTCCCTTCCCTGTGTCTGTCTCTATCCATCCTACGCAACTAGGCAAACCTGTCAGAGTGTGGAGAGGACTGAGAGAACCTAGTGACATTGTTAGTAATTCCACTGGAGATTTAATTGTTGCTGGATTTGATATTTTGAAGCTCCATGAGGATGGCAATAAAACAACACTAGTGAAGAAGTCAGCATCTAGATTGAGTAAACTATGTAGTTTAGCAACAGATGAAGAAGACAACATTTATTGTACTTGTCTACATTCTAATAAGATAATGAGATGCGATAAGAATGGTGATAATGTTCAGGTGTATGAGGTGGAGCAGGTGAAAGGTCCAGGACATTGGGGAGTGGCAGTATTAGGAGATGAAGTACTGGTGTCTGAGTGTCTCAATGAAGGTACTATCATGGTGTATGACAGAAGAGACTTCAAGTACTTGAGACGTATTGTACACAAAGAAAGTGGGCCATTATGCAGGATATCCACAGACGTCCATAGCAACATCTATGCCACTGATAGTGGCAAGCACCTGGTTAGAGTCTTCAATAAAGATGGTGTATTTCTTCGGTCTTTTGTCTGTGGAGATAATGGAGTGAAAATGATGGAGAATCCTTGTGGTATATGTGTGTCTGGTCAGTTTGTGTATGTCACTGATCTTGATGGTCATAATGTATCAGTGTTTACTACAGCAGGAGATCATGTCACTTCATTTGGTCACCATGGTGACGGTGATGGTGATTGGGGTATTACTGTGGATGTTAATAATTTCATATATGTTACTGATGTTCATGGTAGAGTTCACTGTTTTTAATATTTTCATCAGTTTTATTTATTTTTATAAGCTTGAACAGTTTTATAATTAAAAATTAAAGGATTTGGTTAGAGTCATCAAATAATGTGTAGAATAACCCTAACTGCATGGAGCAATTTAAAAAGAAAAAGTGTGTAGTTTATAACTTGCAAACTATAAGGTGGTAATGAAATATCTCAATGGACAGAATAGATTAGATCTTTTTTTGACGCCACACGAATTATGGGGAATATTTATTAGCCCCTTAATTTGTAGGTCACAAAGCATAAGATTCGTGTACTTTTATTAGAAAGATACTTACATGGCCATGTGTGTTCTATATTATTGCGCGGATTAAATCATTTCCAGACTATTTAGAATTTAATTTTATTCAAATTTTCATCATTTTACTTTTAATTCCATACCACTGACAAACCAAGTGTGTGTGGTGTGGTGTGACTACTAATCAGTGTCACAGTGGTAGAGAGACATTATTCACACGGTACTCTGCCACCTGGGTGGGCAGGCTAACCTCACCAATTCTGCAGCTAAGACTAGGTAGGCTTTGCAAATCACCAACCCTGAGACTAGCTATCTCAGTAACCTCAAGGTGCCTGTTGACAGTTGGAGCTTAAGGTGGAATTGTACAAAACTTTATTTTCAAGAAACTGCTGAGACTGAACAAAATGAGAGGAAACTGTATACATATAGTGAGTCTGGACATGCTTGCTTAAATGATGAGTTCCTTATATGGTCAGGGAGGAACACAGAGCCAGTAGAGGAGGCAGACATGGGGGTAGAGGTGGGGTGTGTAGAGACACTAAAGCAGCTCTGTCAGGACAAGGCCAAGATCACTAGGCTAGCTATAGACCCAACACAGTGTGCAGTGAGGGGAGAAGGAGCAGAGGTAGTCCCTTCCCTGTGTCTGTCTCTATCCATCCTACACAACTAGGCACACCTGTCAGAGAACGGATTACTTGCTGACATTGCTAGTAATTCTACCAGAGAATTAATCGTCACTGAATATGATGGTATTGTGAAGCTCCACAGGAGTGGTTCTAGAACAACACTAGTGACGAGGTTAGCATCTTGATAGAGTCTACCATGTAGTTTAGCAATAGATGAAGAAGACAACATTTATTTTATTTGTCGAGACTCTAATAAGATAATGCGATGTGATAAGAATGGTGATAATGTTCGGGTGAGCAGGTGAAAGGTTCAGGACATATGGGAGTGGCAGTATTAGGAGATGAAGTACTGGTGTGTAAGGATCACAATGAAGGTACTATCATTGTGTATGACAAAAGAGACTTCAAGTACTTGAGACGTATTGTAGATAGATATGGTGCCTTTTTGCTATTTTTTGGCTATGACCATAAAGGAGTGAGATGTTGAACAAGCCTAATTCTATTTGTGAGTCTGGTCAGTTTGTATATGTCACTAACTCTGGTGGGTGTTATGTGTCGGTGTTTACTACAACGGGAGATTACGTCACTTCATTTGGTCGCGATGATAATGAATTCAGTCATCTTAGTGGTATTACTGTGGATAGTAATAATTTCATATTTATTATTGATTCTTATGGTATAGTGTATCAGCTTTAATAATTTATGTTCCATCAAATTTTGTTTTATATACTTGAACAATTTCAAATTTCCTAAATAACAAATCTAGTTATTACAGGCACAGCATTTTTATTAGTATGGGTTCGGAGGGGAACCTGCCCCAGGCAATAATTACATTAGAACCTCTGTTTTAACCCTTTGCGTACGATCGTCACACATTCGTGACCGCCGTAACTTAACGCGCGCGTACGATGGTCACGAATCTGTGACACACCGGGTGCGTCAAGAGAATACGGCTGTCACGAATTCATGACAAGCTCTTTTTTGCTCTGTTATTACAGTTACAGAGCGCGTAGCGCACTAAAACTTTCAGTAGCTTACATAGTATACATTTTGCAATCTCTATTCTACAAAATAAGCCTTATAAAATAAGTATAACTTATATCAAGTGCACCAACTAAATAAAAAAAATTTTTTTCCTACACTTTGTGTCTAGCTATTTTCAAATAGAACATCTACTAAGAAGTAAAGGCCTAAAGTAGCTAGAAATAAGCAAACTAAAACTAGAACTTACACTTGGGTGTGATTTCTCCTTTCATAAATATAAGCTAAAAAAATAGCTAACAAACTGTGGCCTCCTCGATAATTCCAACTAAGTTTGTATTCAAAACAACTCTATAAACTATAAACTAACGAATTACCATAGCTACAACGCTAGAGGCAGATTATTTGAGGCCTAACACAAAAGAAACACTCGCCCGTTTTCTTTTTCCACGTGTCGAACTCCACTGGTAAAACGTCGTCGTCTCGGGCAACTAATTGGTTTTACGGCGTGCACGTATTTAATTACATAATTGCTCGCCCGCGTTCG
>WLWD01003477.1_pt1 | contig 59755 bp, 33 predicted proteins | sample 6712731 | NCBI WGS metagenome assembly WLWD01 (sample SAMN12718690, study PRJNA576275) | sponge metagenome | isolation source: marine sponge | host: Mycale hentscheli | place: New Zealand: South Island, Marlborough, Capsize Point | collected 2014-11-01 | reverse complement strand
TGAGTCCGAGGAAGACTGCTGAGTCCAAGAGAGACTGCTGAGTCCGAGGAAGACTGCTGAGTCCGAGGGAGACTGCTGAGTCCGAGGGAGACTGCTGAGTCCGAGGAAGACTGCTGAGTCCGAGGAAGGCTGCTGAGTCCGAGGAAGACTGCTGAGTCCGAGGGAGACTGCTGAGTCCGAGGGAGACTGCTGAGTCCTTGCATAGCTGATGGATTTCAGCGAGGTCATCCAAAGGAATGTCGCAGAGCGCAGAATCGTTGGTGAGGCGCTCATACCAGGTCTTGAGTCTGGTGAGCTGTCTACGAAGGCTGGCACACTTTATCTTGACAGAGTTGATGTCGGTGAGGTTTGTGATAGCTTTAAATTCGACGTTCATCGGTATTGATTGAATTTGTTATTGCTCTGGTGCCTTGCTCTATGAGAAAGGTGAAATCTCAAAGGTGAAATCTGAGCAGCAATAGCCAGAGGTCAAACAATTGAAGTCCTTCTGTTTGGTGGAGCTTCTGGTTCGAACGGATCGTCGATCAGTCGAGTCTCAGCGCGGGCGTGTTGACAAGGATCAGATCCGGCTCGAAGGACCAATGTCGAAGGGGGCGTAACTTCCTCCGAACCGATTGGTGGGTGTGGCGTAGATGTCGTTATCGCCCGAAGGACCAGGGCTTCTGTGGCCTATTGGCGCCGAGTGAGTCAACCTCGCAACCGCTGGCTTTCGCTTGCAGTCTTGAAGCCGCACCCGCAAAGAGCGCACTCTATAACTTGGCTAGGGCTATAGTATAAGTATCCCTTGCCGTCTAATTACGTTATTTAAGTAGTGAGGCACAGTGATATAAAGACGGTGGGTTGACCGAGCTATGAATATAATTATGTGTATGGAAAGGATCATTACAGGTAGTGTGTGCGCATGACTGAGTTCGGTGTGGAGGAGAGAACCTGCCGTGAAGAAGGGTGGCGCGGCCAGCCTGCATCCTCAGGAAGAATCTCCATGTGAAGGTCTTGATGGCGCCTGAACAGTCTCAGAATATCAAACTTCCACATTGGACTATGCCAGTGATGAAGCATTGTCAGTATTACGTCGCGATCTTCAAGATATTGTGCAGCAGATTAATGCACGACTTGCTGATGAACATTCCAGAACACCCTCTAAAGGTCCCACTACTGCTATGGAAATGCCTGCACCTGTTAAGACACATGGGATCAAGCTGAAAGCTCCTACCTTTTCTGGGAAACCAACAGACTGGATCACATTCAACTCTCTATTTACCAGTATGATTGAGAGACAGTCCCATCTTTCTGATACTGAGCGTTGCTGCCTGCTCCTAGACTCCATGACAACTGATGAGGCGAAAGACATAGTGACTCATCATTACGAAGGAGACGGAAGATACGATGCTGCTATGGCTGCTTTGGCCAAACACTATGGTCAACCACAACAGATCTACCCATTGCATGTACGTGCCTTGCTATCTCCAGAAAAGTACACGTACACCAGAACCAGTCTGCAAAACCTCCGAAATACCTTCACTTCACATCGCCATGCCATGCAACGACTCAACGGATGGACTGCGGATCACATCATGGCTGTTGTCCTCCTAGATCGTTTGGACTCAAGGCTCAAGGCTGAATGGACCAGACATGATGCAGCGCGAGGAAAATCTGACATGCCAAAACTGGATGAGCTCCTTGCGCTTTTTGAGAGCCACGAACAACGTATGGATGCAGACAAGATTGACTCGTCGAAATCATCATCAAAATTGAACTTCAAATCTGCTCCTTCCTCATATGTGACTGGTTTTGGGAAAATCGACCTAAACGCGGCAAACAATTTTTGTCAGTATCCCCGGGTAAAGCCTTATGGGTCGATTTTTTTCAAAAAAAAAATTATGGCAGAAATGGATAGACACCAGTTAGCTCTAGCTTATGACGCAGTTGTAAACTCTGGCGTGCTCTAGAACTCACACTAGTAGGCTAGAAACACTAGCCGGTTGGACTCGTGTACGGAGAGTTGCTAAGAAATTATTGGCGGGCTTTTCACTAACGGCGGGAAAAAACTGTAGCTAACTAATTCACTTACTATATTCTACATAATTCACGTACTCACGCAATTCTCGCCATCATAGTTTCTTAAGGAGCCCTACATTAAGCCTTTTAGACTTCTTTCAATCCGCCAGTAACCGGTTTATTCCATAGTGTCCCGGAGACACGCAGTAATAGTATACAGACACAAGCCACGCCCCCTGACCTTAGCAACGCCTTTACCCGGCGTTTTTTTCGAAATCAGCAATAATAAGTTTAGAAAAAATACAGAAGTGTTGTAGTGCGTAGGGTGAAGACGGCTTGTGCTACAGCTTCTAAATTAGGAGGACGGCATCCCAAGGCCCCGTGCAGCCTACTGGTAGAATAAATTAGAAAACATTAGATGCCGCGTTTAGGTCGATTTTCCCAAAACCGGTCACATATTATAAAGCTAAAACCGTCTCATTAAAGGTCAATGCAACACCTTCCTGTTCCGTTTGCTCCAGTACAGAACATGTTTCAATGGCTCGTTGTCCCATTTTTTTATCTTATGACGTTAACAAATGTAGCCAAGTCGTACGGGATCGCAAACACTGCTCAAACTGCCTGAGCCACTCCCACACTGCCTCCAATTGTCAATCTACTTATAACTGCCGAAAATGCAATAAACGTCATCATACCTTTCTTCATCGAGAGGTGGCCACAAAACACTCATCTACTCCAGCTGTCACTGCGCCAGCATCCCTTCCAGCATCTGCATCCACCGAAGTTTCAGCTAGTGTTGCCTCACCAATCCTACCTGCCATGCCGGACACTTCGGAAGGCGCTGATACTCCACCAATTCTACTGACAACTCTAAAGACAGCAATTGTTGATGTGATTGATGGATCTCGTACTCGTAAGGCACAAGCAACACTTGATTCAGGATCCTCAATTTCGCTAATTACTTAAGAGCTAGCATCAAGCTTGAAGCTGAAGAGAACTTCTTATCCAATAACCATCCTGGGGCTCACTGAAAAGACAACTACAGTACTTCAAAGAACTATGTCTCTGTAAGACTGCAGTCTTCTTCCAATCCTAATTCCTCTATCAAGATAACTTGCAGTGTAGTTCCGAAGATAACAATGTCCAGACCTCCCCTCAGTCCAATTGCTATTCTCACTGATCCTCTTCTTCAGGATAAAGTTCCTGTGGCTGACCCATCTCTTGGTGGTAAAGTTGACATACTTATTGGTGCTCATCATACAGATCTCTATATTACTGGTTCTACAGTTATGTCTAAGTCAACTCTTGTCCATGCCACACCTACTATCTTTGGATGGACTATCGTGGCGCCACTGGACTCAGTCAAACCTCAACCAGTCCTAAAGATTGAGATCAAAGAAGACACACTACAATCTATACAGAAGTTGAGCAGATACCAGAGACTTCAACACTATCATCAGATGATCAACGTGCTGTAGAGCAATTCCAGGATACTCACAGAGTCCAGTCAGATGGTCGATGTCGTGAAGCTTCCTCGGCCTCTTCATGCTCCAGAACTTGGCGAGTCTAAAGCCATGGCAACAAAAAGATTTCATCGGAACGAACGATCCCTCAAAAAGAAAGGAATCTATGATCGCTTCAAGATAGTACTCTCAGAGTACCTGGAGCTGGATCATGCAGAACCAGTTCAAGTCCGTGAGTCTTCTACCACAACGAAATTAAGGGCTGTCTTTGATGCTTCTGCCAGGACATCCAATGGCACATCTTTAAACGACACCCTCCTAACTGGGCCTACCATGTATCCCTTACTATCTGATGTCCTCATTCGTTTCCGCAACCATGCTATTGGATTCTCGGCAGATATTGGAAAGATGTTCAGGGAAATTGTACTCCACCCTGAAGAGCGAGATCTCCACCGATTCTTTAGGAGAAATGAAGCTGATAAAATCAAGATCTGTATCAGACGTGGCAGAGGGTGCACTGACATGATTTTTATGGTTAGGCAGTTAGCAGAGAAGGCCTTTGAGCACCAAACAAAGATACACCTGATCTTCGTGGACCTCCGCAAAGCATACGACTCTGTCCCACGTGAAGCAATGTGGGCTGTAGAATGAAGAGCCTCACTTTTGGCATCAGATCATCTCCTTTCCTTGCAACGCAAACAATCCGCATGGCAAGTCTCATCCCAATGCAAGCCAGGCCATTCTAACGACTTTTATGTGGATGATTTTCTGTGAGGAGCCTCTACAATAGACAAAGCCAATGCTCTGCGTGTCGAGCTTTGTTCGCTTCTCCAATCAGCTGGCATGACACTACGGAAATGGAGGACGAATTCCACATCATTCCGAGACACCATCCCTCAAGACTTGATCGAAACTGCTGACCTGCAATTACCGGCCCAGGCCCCTCTTGCATCTTCCAAAGCTTTGGGAATGCATTGGGATGTTCAACACGATACCCTCCATATTGCAACACCAGAAGCTGAAGATTTCTCTATCACTAAACGACTTGTTGCTTCACGTGCAGCGAAGATATACGACATCATGGATCTCTTTACACCTGCCACAATAACAGCCAAACTTATCCTTCAAGAGGCGTGGAAATGTCAAACGTCATGGGACGAACCACTGCCTGAATCCTTAGCTGAGCGATGGAAACAGTGGACAGCAGAACTGTCATACATATCAAATCGTCCAGTACCAAGATGTTTACTCACCAACAAGGACTCCATAACTTTCATATCAATGCATGATTTTGCAGATGCATCTCAGTCAGCCTATGGAGCAGTCATCTACTTGCGAGTTGTGCATCGTGATACGTCTGTCTCTACTGCTCTCGTACTCTCCAGGGCACGTGTCACTCCAATCAAAACAACAACAATTCCTCGATTAAAACTCAGCGCTGCCCTTCTTCTTGCACGAGCAATTAGTTATGTTGCTAACCTTTTAAAATGTCCATCTTCTCAACTCTTTCTTTGGTCTGACTCCCAAATAGTGCTCTGTTGGCTCAAGAAATCACTTTCATCAATGAACACCTTCGTTTCCAACCGAGTCTCTATCATCCAGAAGACTGTTCCGGATTCGACTTGGCGTTATGTACCCTCCAAGGACAACCCAGCTGACCTACTTTCTCGTGGCGTCCGACCCTCAACTCTTACAAACACCGACCTTTGGTGGAATGGTCCACCTTGGCTCCAATCTTCTCCCTCAGAATGGCCAAGTCAACCACAGCTAATACCTAAGTCTCTTCCTGAACTCCGAGCACAAGTTCTTCTAATTCCTTCTACACGTCCCGACAAGTTTTGGGATCGCTACTCGTTGTTCACCTATCTCGTTAGTGTCGTCGCATGGATACGACGCTTCTTCCATAATGTTAAACATTTACGTTCCGAACGGATCTCTGAACCTGTGCTCACCTCAGCGGAAACGCTCTCATCCAAGCTCCAATTATTCCGTCTTTCACAGCGTGAAGTCTACCCAGAAGTCTTTGATGCTCTGGTTGTGGGGAAAAATCTACCCATTCTCTCTCAGCGTATGATGTTTCCTTGGATGCTGATTGTCTTCTCAGAGTCAATGGCCGAGTACGCCAGCGAGAGAACAAGCATCAACCACAATCTCGAATCCCCCTTTCCCTTAAATCTTATCTTACCTGTCTCTTCATTACTTCCTTCCATTCTATTAACTCTCATCTTGGTGTTTCTTCCATGTTGTGTCTACTTGCAGGTGATTTCCATATTCCAGGACTGAAACGTTTCCTTAAACATCTCAGTTGCCGATGTGTCATCTGCCAGAAAGCATATGCACGCCCCCTCTCCCAGCAGATGGGAATGCTTCCAGCTGTCCGCACCACTCCAGCTTCTCCATTCACCTCGACAGGTCTCGACTTTGCTGGCCCAGTACAAATACGTCAAGGCTACACGCGACGACCTGTACTGTTGAAAGCCTATGTGTGTATTTTTGTCTGCATGTCAACGAAGGCTGTACATCTGGAGTTGTGTGCAGACCTAACCGTGCCCGAGTTCATGGCTGCTCTCCATCGTTTTTGCAACCGGCGTGGTACACCTGCTGACATATACTCAGACAATGGTACCAACTTTCAAGGTGCTAACCACGAACTGGAAGAAGTACGCCAACTGATGACGTCAAAGTCTACTTCCACTGCAATATCACACTTTACGACAACCACATCAGTCCAATGGCACTTTACGCCACCACGGACCCCACACTTTGGCGGTCTGTGGGAGGCAGGAGTCAAAAGTATGAAGACTGTGCTTCGAAAGATTGTAAATCCTCACCCATTAATGTTTCAAGAACTAACCACAATTCTGACAGAAGTTGAAGCTGTCCACAACTCCAGACCTCACATCAGTTCACTCCACAGACATTGATGCTCCTCCAGTGCTCACCGCAGGACATTTCCTAATCGGTCGTCCCCTCAAGGCACTACCAGTACGTGAAGCAAAAGACTCTGTTAATATTCCTGTTTGCCGTCGCTGGAATCTAGTGCAACGTATCCGTGAAGATTTGTAGACTGCATAGAGCTCCAGCTATCTCCAGTCACTTCATGCCCGATCAAAGTGGCAACACCCCACTAATGACTTCCAAGTTGGTGATGTCGTCATCATCAAAGATGAAATGCTCAAACAGCGAAGCTGGCCTCTTGCTCATATCACCCAAGTTTACCCTGGAAGTGATGGACACATTCGAGCCGTGGACTTGCACTGCCAAGGCAAGGTCTATCGACGCTCAGCCCACCGACTGGTCCTAGTAGTAGAGGACCAGCATGCCTGCCCCCCAGTATGTCCGGGGTTCGCCGTCAGCAACCCGAACAACAATAAGAAGAAGCAGAAGAGATCAAAAAGGTCACGCCCACCGGTCACACCCTCATCCTCTGCATGAACTCATTAGAACATTAATCACTAATCTTTCTGTCCTACTTTGTCATCCCTTTCCAATACCCCTAAACATTGAATTCACCCTTTACCAACTTCCTGTTTCAAAAACCATTGATCATTTTGTGTTGTCACCCCCTATATAAGAGCTGTAGTTGTACGCATTATTGGAAGATCAAATTTTGTCTAAGTCATTGCTGACTGTGCGCGGCTCACCGACGCCTATCTCCGGCCAAACCTGCAACGACGGCAAGGTATCCGTCTCGCTGAGCCCGAGGTAGTTGCGCGTTGCACAACACTGGAACTGTCAACGCTTTACCTAACTTACGTAATTGGAAGCGCGCGCGAAAACAGAGGTCTCACGTATTACCCCTGATAGTGTCTGGCTCGCTTCGCTCGCTCGCCAATAAATAAATAAATATAGCATAATCTCGATTGCGTTACCCCTGAGAGTGTCTCGCTCGCTTCGCTCGCTCGCCAATTAGTTGCCTTTGCACAGCTTTTGCGGCTACTACGGCAGTAAGCATTTCTTGATATAGGGATAGGTTCAAACCTGGTAGTAGAAATCCCTTGGGAGAGAGGTATGTTTTGTTTTTCTTTTGGTTTTTTTGCATATTTGTTTGGTTTTCGAAGTCGAACAGTTGTGATAAGTGATTACTACGGCATTGAATCCCCTTGAGCGTGCAAATCGAGCGAGACACACGGTCAGGGGTAACATAATTGAAAATTGGATATAATGTTCGATATACTAGTGATGCGCTCGAGCATAAATGGCGAGCGAGCCTCTAAAGTATCGTTAAGTGGTTGATTTTAACTTTTAACACTCAAGCTACTAAAAAAAGTCAGGTTTTTTTATATACCTATATAGGGTAAAGGGGTTCCAATGTCACAGTAACAACTGTCGCAAACTATTGGGGGGAAAAAACGATTCGAGTTAATTAAACGTTTTCTTTGGGGTATACTGTAACCCACAATACTTCCACAAAATTGGACATAGGTACCTACACAAGACTTACCTTGTGGTTAGTCTAGTGGACAATGATTTTCGAGTAAATACCGTTGCGTAGGGCTTATACTATTTCAAATAACGCATTAACTTACCACCACCACTAACTGAATAGAATCAAATTGTTGTGACGGTTTAAGTCAAGCCATAGTCATGCATCAAATAATTTCTTTTCTGGAGGTAGAAATTTTCTCATCCTTTAAGGGAGTGCAGCAGGAATTGTACAGGAGTAGGAATTCAGTTGAAACTACTGATGGGGGGTGTGTCTATTGCTTCTTTTATGAAGACCCATTAACATCTTGCAGAGTGACATATGCATGAGCTACATATTAACTTGCATGAGTTTGATATATTCATATTGATACTACCCCAAGTAAATTACTTTTTTTGTCTTCGTCATAGCTAGCTAGTGTATAATAATATTGAGGATTCACACCTTTGGTGCTTTACCCATAAGTTCCAACCTGCTAGGAAAAAAATCAGTGGCACTCCACACCCACCAATTAATTTAAACCACACCCACTAATTAAGGCTATGAATATAATTATAATTAATTAAGGGTGGCCGCACACCGCCTACGCAATTTTTTGTTGATGGTTGCTATGCACGATTACTACTATTGTATACTTACAGGGGCTTCTCTACTATAACACAAGGACACAGTACCTGCCAAGGAGCCGCTCACTAATTTTAGAGCTAATCTGGAGGAAATATCGGGGCCTGGTTATAAAACTTTGTAGCAATTTTTTGGAGCGGCGCGGTAAGTTGGAGCTCCGCAATTTGGTGCACTACTAGCCGAGCCGATACTCTACTGTAAGACAAAGAGTTCTTATCCATTTCAATATTACTTCATGATATATTCGCATTTTTTTCTATTTATAAGATATTGAAAAATTCTCAACGTGGTGCAGTTCATTTTTTTTTTATTTACCCGTGTATAAAATTTTTGTGCCGTTCTCATTATTAGATTCCAAGAAAAACTGTTACAAAATTTGGAACTTTAATTCCACTCGCGATTCTTAAGAAATAGCCCCACCCCCATATCTCGTACTTACGAGTACGCGAGCAATTTTTTTCAATTAGTTTGTATTGGTTCTAAAAAGAGCCCGCCTATATCAAGAGTAAACAAACATCAATACAACAATAATAAGAGAGTCAGAAGATAGAGCAGTTTATTGGAGATAGCCATGTGAAGGTATTAGATCTGCGCAGCTTGGGAAGTCTTCGCTCCGCAGAAATTGAGCCTGGTATATCCATCCGCTTGAGTTCAGGTGCGCAGAGTCCAGAGAACGGCTACAGGAGGAGAGGCAGCCTGGTGCACCTTGCTGCGTGAGCTCAGACGGCGTATGGAGTTGCTGTAAACGGATATGAGACAACAAGAAGCTAAACTAAAACACTACACAACTTCGCAAAGTATACTTCTGCTACTACTGCGCGATAGTTTCTGCTCGCGTATTATCAAATGGTGGGGTATTGGCGGGGAATAAATTAATGTCCGGATCTACAGGCAGTGCGCGTTGCTATGTGCGGCCACACTTAATGCATGTGTCAGATGAAAGTTGTATTCTACTTTTTGTTCAAGGAGAGTTTAGTAGCCTTCTTACATTTTGCGATAAGTTCTTCAGAAAGTTCAGTGTCAAAGCAACAAGAAGTGTCGTTGAACTTAATAGAAAATAAATGAACTAGTGTTTCATGGGCTAAGGCTGGCCCTCTGGTCTGTATGTATCTTCCTGAGCACTGAGAACCCACCCTCTGCATCTGCATTCGAGCAAGGGATGCTGAGAAGGCCAGCCATAAGACGATACAAATTGGGAAATCTCAGCTCTCCACTAAGTGTCATCATCTTTCCAACTTCCCACCAGAAATGCCCAGCACATGCTTTCTTGGTGTGATCCACAGCATTATATGTGTCTATGATGGGAAGATCCCCTGGAGAGAGAGTGAAGTTCATAAATTCTTCCTCTAAGCGCTGAATTGACTCAGAGTCGGACAGGCCAAGTTGAGGAAAATGTTTTGCTAGTGTCACCACTGTGCTAGAGGGAAAAGTAGAACCTTTGCTGGGATGAAGGATAGCCAAGTTCTTCATGAGTTCATCCCCAAATGGAAATTTGCTAAGCATCTTCGTAATGGTTGATATGTAAAACTTCCGCACAGCTGTGAAGAAAGGCTTCGTGTCGTGCTCCTGTTCTAGCTCAGCAACACTCACCCCCAATTCCAAGATGTTCATTAGCCACTTGACTGGAAACATCCATCTTCAATTCCTTCAATTTATCACCTGCTGCAAGAATAACTTCCTTCTTCAATAGATTGCCAGCGTACAGACGTACCAGCCTACCCATTTCCACATAGAGCTCACATGTGGTGTTCTCATTAGACTTTTGAAAAAGACGGCTGAATCTGTCCATTGATGACAACACATGAGCCAGAAAGTAAAGAATTGGCTTGGTGAGTGGATTTTCTAGCCTACTAGTAATACTAATAACTTTAGCAGTCTGTTCGTAACACGATAAAAAATATGTTTTCAAACCTTCACAACGTAACAAGCTCAACCAGCGTGTAGGGCAATGTTTTAAGATTGCTTCTGGTTCTGATGTAAACAAAGAACACCAATGGTCTGCAAACTGCTGGTTTCTTTTGCTACTATTGTAAAAGTAATAGAAGATATCTATAAACAGCTGATCAATGTCAATAGGCAAGGTGTTCACTCCAGCTTTGATAGTCAGGTCTGCCAGGTGATTGATACACCCCACATCATAGAGATGAGGAATTTCATTTCTGATGAGCTTCTGCACACCTGATCTACATCCTTTCATAACACTTGCTGTGTCTGACATGAAGGCAACAGCTTTAGTGAAGTCCAGGCCCTGTTTATTCAGTGAACCTTTCAGAGCATGGACTATATTCTGAGCTGTGCCTATGTTGACAACCGGCATATCCAAAAAACGGGTACAAACATTACCTACTTCAGGATCCAAAAGCCTAACCCAAATGATGCAAGACTTATCTACTTTATCATTGCTTTCATCTACTAGTAGTGAGAAGGGGTTAGACAAGTTTGTGACTGTCTTTTTCTGAAAGTGAGGCGAGAGAGCTTCTTCTATGATGGCTGCCGTCTTAGTGTGACCACATGCAAAAGCCTTAGCTATTTCAGAATCCGGGAACATTGTTTTGAACAGTTTGGTAGCATGATCACTTGTGAGAAATGATAGGTTATGTTTAGCGGTAAACAAAGCCCACCTAGCTTCAGCTTCAGTAACACGTGATATATGCTGAGGTTTGAAGAAAGATGTCACCGAACATGTTGAAGAAGCTGCACTTGCTGCCTCCTTGTGGCGCTTACCATTGACGTGAACATATACATCATGCTTACCACCATGAGAGACACCAAAATCTGAACAGCAAAGTGAGCAGTGGGCAAATGTGTCACCTGTAATAATAATATGATTATTAAGTTGATTACAGTGAAGCCTAGTCACAGCTATATACCCTTTATGCTTTTTCCAATTACTTTGAATAGCTGTGACCAGGAGGGATCAAAATGAGCAGGTCTAACTTTATTGATTTTCTTAGCAGGGGTGGAGTAGACTCAGACTCAGCCATTTAGTTGAACACTCAAAAAGCAGGCAAGAAGAAAGAAGCTCAGAACTGCAAGCTATGTGCCGACTCAGCTACACATGGCATGCAGGCCTGATTGCATTGGGCATGTCAGTTGCTATCTGATGCATCATGCAAGCATGAATGTAAATGTTTATGCTTTTTCCAATTCCTTTGAATAGCTGTGACCAGGAGGGATCAAAATGAGCAGGTCTAACTTTCTTCATTTTCTTAGCAGAGGGTGGAGTAGACTCAGACTCAGCCATGAAGTTGAACACTCAAAAAGCAGGCAAGATGAAAGAAGCTCAGAACTGCAAGCTATGTGCCGACTCAGCTGCACATGGCATGTAGGCCTGATTGCATTGGGCATGTCAGTTGCTATCTGATGCATCATGCAAGCATGAATGTAAATGTTTTGAGCAAGTTACAGTATGCAGTACAGTAATTACAGTACTGTAATTACAGTTGCCACCAATTTATAGCTACAACTACCCATACTGCCAGAGGCAACCAACTTGTTACATAATCAATTATCAGCAGACAATCTACTACATTTGGTGGGAAATATAGGCCTGTGGGGAATTCGGTATGTGGCAGATTGATAAGCCCAATTTCCTTGGCTGCCACCGTGACAGTTGGAACCTATAAACTTCCGTGGCAGACAATAGGCAGTCAGAACTTCCGTGCGTGGCAGATTGATAGAGTACAATTCCGTGACTGCCACGGAGCTTTCGTGGCACTTGGAACCTATGTTTACCTAAGCCCAAATGTAAATTGATTAGCTGCTGATGTAGAAATGTATGAACCCATTTGACTGCAAGCTGAGGTAGATCTGTACTCTCCTGTGTATTAATGTTGACATCACAGTGTGCTATTAATTGTCATTTGGAACTCGCTCATATAACAGAGCTTAACTGAAACCTATGTTTAATAACAATAATTTTTAAAAACGGAATTAGCTTTTAAATCCTTGTTGTATGAAACATAGCTATGCTAACTTGCCAGTAATTTGTGCTTACACTACAGCGGTCCTATTTTTTTGCCAAGACATATTTTGTAAATACAACATTTCACACACTAATCTCCATAATTTATAGAACAAAACAAATTTAATAGAAGAGACTATAGCAATTGAAGTGACTATAGCAAGCTATAACATATTTATTTAGAAGTAAAATTGGTGTAAAGTCTACAAAATTGTATCAATAATTATCATCATGCTTTCTTTTCGAAATATCTTGTTACAAAATATGAAATAAATAAGAAAATACGTAGCACAAATTAAAAAATGAAGGAAAAAAAACGAGTTAAAAGATAGTTAAAAGTCAGTTAGACTTTTTAGAATGAACTTCCAAATAAGGCAAACCACATAAGTGCTGCAAAGTAATTCAATTCAATAAGTAAACATAGCAAATCTGAGCAAACTATAAGTTAAATAACCTATGAATATGTAACTGGCTTACATGCCCCAAATGAGGTAATTAAAAGCCTAAGTTAATACTTCGAACTAATCCCAGAAATGAGAATTACTTAAGAGGTTGCTCATTTGTTTATGGCTAACTAATAGTAGTTGTGGAACATTAAGACAAGTCTGATTTCTGCTTTCTTAGTCTCTAATTCTGTATCCACTTTAATTAAACTGGCTTGTTACAAACAAAGGTAGTGGCAAGGGACACACCCCCATAAGAAAACTTGAATGTTTTCAAGAGTAAGTATCATTAGATTTGCAGGAGCAGGTTTTGCTACTGTCTGTCTTACCTTATGCTACAGCATTCATAATTTTACTAAAGTTTGCACATTAAGCAACACTGTGTGGTAAGGTACTTACTTACTGGTTATTCTATGTATTATTCTTATATTACCTTGAATTGACATTGATATCCTAAAAAGTCCATTCTGATCCTTTAAAAAGTAAAAACACTTATCATACTGTTGCTGTGGTTCACAAATATAAGGCAGTTACAAATAAATCAAAAATTAATACAACTCATATACAGTGCATCCAACTTAAAGAGTAAACTTTTGGAAATAAAAAGGGTAATGACTGTATTTTCTAAATTGTACATATTGAAGATATGGATTTTAATAATTTGCAAAGTATGGTCACATCCACCTAACTACACAACAACTTTGTGGTTTTGTGGTTAACATTTCGGTAATAGGTGACCGAAGTGTGACCTTTCAGATTAGATGTACAAAATTGTTTAAGCTGAAAAAAGAGAATTTATTGGTCCTGAGGGTGAACTAACTGGAGAGGCTGAAGGACTGGGTGGTAGAGTCAACACATGCCTACCTCTTGGTGCCTTAGGAGTGATTAGTTCCTTTAGCTTGTCTCCAGCCTGGAAAAACGAAGCCCTCTTAAAGGTAGTGGGCATATTAGTGACATCTATACTAATAGCTCCGATTCAGTGAGTCACCACTTACCGGTAGCGTTCCTCGTAGTCGAATGGGAAGAAGCCATATCAAGCACGCTATAAAGGGGAATACCTACAGATTGGTCCCGCAAGCGCTCGGGTTATGGTCGCGTTATAATGACAATTGATGACGGATTGTGGTAAAACACGTGACGTCAAATAAAATGGCGACAAATGTATTAAGTTCTATGGCAAACGTGTAGTTCTCTGTCTTCTATTGTTTATATTGTCTTTTTAGAAGTGGGAAACAGTGCTAGGCAGCTAAAGGTGTATATTTAGGGCCTGTTGTGTTTCTGCATGTTAGTTTCCAAAAAAATAACTCTTTAAATTGGACACATTATAGGACTAAGAAAAACGCAATAAGATATTGTAATACTCTAGATGCAGGTTAAAGAGACCCTGCTTATAACTCCAAACAGTAAGATATTGTAATACTGAAGACACAGGTTAAAGAGACCCTACTAATAACTCAAAATAGTAAGATATTGTAATACTGCAGATGCATGTTAAAGAGACCCTGCTTATAACTCCAAACAGTAAGCAAATAGGCACTTTAAAATGGGGGTTTAGCAAGTGGTAACCTAAGAACTAGAACTGAGTGCAAACAACACGTTGAAGAGACCCATGAGCGCTTAATAAAAAGTACAAATGGCCAGGAAGAAAAAAGGGCACTTAACAAAATGCAGCAGGGGCAGGGCGCTTAACAACCAGCATCTACAGGTATCACATATTCAGTAATAAATTCAATGCTACAGAGCTATGAGAACATTGCTAATGATTGAGGGTCATTAATTTAATAATGAGCTAAATATATCAGTATACATAGTAACAAGGAGCCTGACTATAATAATAATTGACATTACTCTTTAAATCACTCTAGAATATTCATTACCATAACAAATACCAAAAAGACTGGTGCCTAAATTTTATAAAACTTTCAAAAAACCCACCTTATGACGAGGTGCAGGTAAGTGCTGTATCCTGTTAGAATGTGCCACCATGCATGAAGATGAGTCAAACCTCCAAGCAAGGCCCAGTAGAACGATAAGCTCTAATACACACACAGCAAAATACCGCCTATTAAAATTTGCGGTCAAAATTATATACTGCAAAATCATTAAAGCCTATAAAATTATATTACATGCATGTGCATGTACATATAAAATCTGGTAACCTACACGGCCATACAGTGATAATTGCAGCAACATTTAATGCATGACGCTAACACCCCCAATACCAACTCTCATTAGCCATACTAAACTCACTCCAGTCAACCAATTCTATTGAAAGAAGGCAGCATAATTTCAGTTTTTCCTGGACCTCGGGAACCCTGAGACTACTAAAAACTACTTTATAATTTCAGTTTTTCCTGTACCTCGGGAACCCTGAGACTATTAAAATCTACTCCTCAAGCTGGATGTGCTCTAACCTACACACAGAGACCCACCCATAGCCAGCCATACAATAATCCTATCCCCACAGTGTGGTATGTGGGGGCACTTGGCACACCAAGATAAAATTCTTGCCAAACACTCAATTATCCAACTCATTTTACAAAATACAGCTACATTATATTTCTGGTTGGAGTTAAATGAATTTCAGAGGACGCTAAATAGTTATTAATTTAATTAATCTTAGTAACATACTTCTCTAATCCTATGTTTAGTTAGCTCTGCATTAAGTTTCAAAATTGATGTTTCTACAAAGTGTAAGGTCTTATCAAATAATTGAGCCTTACACCTGGATCATTAGATTCCTCAGCAGTCTACAAGTAAGAGTGGGAGTGTGGCCAGTGCTTTGTCTGCATGAGTTGGCATGTCAATTTCTCACTCATACTCTCTCTGAGTTAGAAGTAAACGGTGAAAATGTGTTAAGCTGATGGAATAGCAAATGGATATAGATAAAGTATCCCATCATGTCATCTTTTTTCAGGCATTCCCGTACTCTTGTGAAGATTGAACATCGTCTGAAACTTCAATCATACATAATATATTATATTCATTTGATATAGGAGCATATCACAAGTCTGTTAGATTTGTATTTACACGAGTGCCACAGGCACAAGCGTAAATATGGCCAATCAGATGTGAGTGATATCCTGCCGTATCCAATGAATAATACATTTATTATGTACTGCTCATGTGTGACTACCATAGCAACTCTTTCTTGTGCAGTTAACACTTGTATAACCTGGGGGGACATGATGACCCAACATGACGACTATGAACACAGGTAATATGGGAAAATTTTGCCTTAAGCCACATCCTGTTTACTTTACTGCATTTCCTATGTGGCAACAGGTATTATGCCCTGTTCAGTAATAAGAAATATAAGTAACTATATTATACAACATAGCTCTATTATGACAAACCAAACTATTAAGGAAATATAGTACAAAACCTAGCTCAGAGCCCCCACATGTTGTAAGAAACTTTTTGATACACTTTGATAGAAATCCAGAAAATCTTATTCTTCCAGGTCTTCAGATTCTTGTGGCATCTATAATAGATACTGCCATTGAGTGTTCCCTCTTGCCTGCTCTTCCTCATCCTTTCTTGGGGTCAATATTATTTGTTCAATTGCTGAAAAACTATTTGACAGCTGCTTGAAGTGATCACTGAGACAGAGATAGTGACACTGATTACAAGGTTAACAGCACTTCATCAATTTTAAAGTAATTAATTATTAATTTTCTTCATTTCCCAGGCTAAGAAAAGACTATTTGCATTCTCTCTTCAAAAAAAATGTTTTTAATGTGGTCATCAATCTATACAAGTCAAAAGTAATAGGACACATACTAACTTAAAGCAGTGTCAAAAGAGTCTGAAGCATTAGGCTAAACCTGCATGATCCAATGGAATATCTATTACTATATTAGCAGAATCACTAGATGAACTATTCTGCTGTCCGTTATTAACAGAGGATACATCATAATATTTTGCCAGTGGCCATGAGTTTGACTTTCATTTGGTGCGTGCTACATGCATAGCTACTAGCTATGGCTACCAATACTATTGAGCAGCAGTAAAGCTACTCAACTTGTAACGTCATGCAAACTTCCTTCACTTAATTATATGCTGGAAGTATGGTGTATTTTTAGCTCCCTCTATCTCAGAAAAGCCTTATCCCTTTCAAAAAAGTTTATAGCTATTGGTTACTAGTTTGTATAGAAGTGAAAATATAGGTGTCAGCTAACCTTAAAGAATCGATAACTGAAGGTACCAGTAAATTTGGAATCCTACTTATTTTCTGTGCACTCTTATGGATTTAATGAGCAAATCCTCAATGTGACATGGAGAATATTAATTAGAATAGTGCTGGTGTAGTTTGTGTATAGTGACAAAGTGGCTTTGAATCTATTAGGTCCTTCAGTGAGGGACTCTTGTAGTGCCCCACCCCTCACCCCCCTCCTTTCAGGGTAGGGCTTCTATATGTAGAGTTCCTCAAATTGAGTTGTTATGAACTGTTGCTATGCTCTAAATTAGTTAGGAGCTGCTCAGCTGTTGGAACTTCCCTTTTATGGTTTCTGAGGCTGTAAGTGTAGCCCCTTGGTGCTCTGGAAACTACAACTTAGAATTTCTGGGCACACTAAAAAAGGTAGTTCCCTCTGAGTAGGCCCCTCTATTATTTCGTCGAGCAACTTTAATTTAACACTCAGCGCGCAAGCGCGATGATGTTATAGTAGTCGTCCTGTCTGTCTGAAGTCTGTTTGTCCAAGTCTGTCTGTCTATTTGTCTGTCACGCTCTGATTTTGGATATTTAACCATTGATTAGGTATGAACTTACTCAGAACGACAATTTAAGACCTTTCATTGTGCTACTTTTTTAATTTCGGACTGATTTTTAAGAAAACGCGAAGCTTTCAGCTCCGCTTAGGTACTACTTGTTTTTGTCGGTAACGCCCCCTAACTGCAAGTCTTAATCACGGGCGCCATAAATTTCTTCATGCCAGCGGTAGTTTAGCTTTATGCTGTTAACGGAGTGCAGGAAGTGGATTTTCCCGTTAAAAATATAGACCTGTGAGTGTCTCTGACATGTTCAGCTTCTTCTCTTATTAAGACAGCGTTTACATGTAGCGTTTACATGTAGCGTTTACATTGCTCGAATATTGATACATGATGATAAGAATAGCCAATAAATTATTCTTTTGGTCTGATTTTGTTATCGTTAGCTAGTGTATAGTAGCGCTGAGGGTTCCACCTTCAATGCTATTATATTAACGCTTTGACTTGATTCAGCGTCTAACAGAGAATGATAATAATTAAGGATACCAGTAATTTATTTACTTATGATTGCCGTTCACTTGTCGTCATCGTGTGCAATTCATTTACTATTATCCATAGCTTACGGAAAAGACTGGCGTAAAATTGCAGTTTATGATTCAGAAGTAGTACCAAGCTTAGTAAGGATATTTGAAGGGACTCCAGTAATAGCTTATTGTGGAAGTTCATTACCAGTCATTTGGACCTACGAAAGATTTTGCATTAATCAGACCATCATATTAACAACTGACCCGGTTAACTCGGCGGAAGGCTTTACATACAGATTACAAACAAATAATATTCTACTGAAAAATTTAAGGGCATTTGATACTGGTTTGTTTACCTGTTATGGGACTTACATTACTCCAAGTTATGAAGCTGCACCATTTTCAAGTGGAGTTAGTGTGTATGTAGAACGACTTATTGATAGAGCACCAGATTGTGTTGTGATACCAAATTTTATACAAGTTACTGAAGGTGATTGTGTCACTCTAACATGTAAGAGTGATAAACCAGTAGAGTGGTTTGGTGCCAGTTTAAAATATATAGATTCTACAGTCTACAACAATTCAATTGAGCTAAGAAACTTGAAGAAAGAGCACAGTGGCTTGTATTTCTGCAGAGGAATTTATTCTAACTTCAATGTAGATGGTTATTCACGAATATTTAGACTATTTCATAGTAGAGCTAGAATTGTAATAGACGGTTATACGCATAGTTTACACAGTCGTAACCTTAGCGTTCAAAGAGAGATGTACCTAAATAACTTCTGATATACAGGGAAGCTATTACACAGTAAGTATAGACTATTAGTTTAATATTATTGCAACACATTATTAATGAGACTTTGAAAAGCCATATAGCTACGATATCCGCCACCGACCAAGGCAGTTTTACGGGTTAACTTGGATGTAATCTATTGTATATTGTAACAACCTCGCCGACAAGTGTGAACACATTTCCAGAAAATGTTTAAAGATAATGAGTAAGTAAACTAAGTTAGAGGCTGAATTATAATAAGAAAAGAAAGTTGATTTTTTGTAGTGACAGAAATAATCAGTAGAACTCAGATAGAACAGCAAAATTGGTCAATACTAGTGCTGTTACCGAGCAAAAAATGGCAGGAGCCTGCCTGTTAGGTTGCATTTTGAGAATACCACGATAATTATCACAAAAAGATGCGTATGCTCATTCTAATACTGTGATTGAGGACACTTATGTTTTCTTCCATTTCCAGAGGCAAAACTGTAAGAATCAGTTGGAATATTCGTACATGGACATGCATGTAATATAATTTTATAGGCTTTAAGCACATGATTTTGCAGTATATAATTATTTTGAGCGCAAATTTTAATAGGCGGTATTTTGCTGTGTGTGTGTGTATTAGAGCTTATGTTCTACTGTGCCATTGCTTGGAGGTTTGACTCATCTTCATGCATGGTGGCACATTCTAACAGGATACAGCACTAACCTGCATCTGATGATAACTACACTCTCTTGAAGAAGAATCCAACCATAAAACTAGAGAAGTCTATTTGTGACAATCTGCAAGCTCTGGAGAAGAAAGGCGAGATAAATGTCACTCTTAGGAAGAAGATTGCTCCTCAACACAGTTATCCACCACAGCTCTTTGGGCTACTGAAGATCCACAAGCCTGACATTCCACTTCATCCCATTATCTCCTCAATTGGCTTAACCACATACTATCTAACAAAGGAGCTAGCTAGGATCCTTGGACCCCTCAGGGGACAATTGGAGTTATACATCAAGAACTCTGCTCATTTAGTGGGAAGTAAGTTATGTGGACTTACAGGAAATTGTGGTCAGCTTTGTTGTAAAGAGCCTCTTCACCAAGGTTCCAATCCAAGAAGCCCTGGATGTGGTTGAGACTGGCAGGACTCTTGAAACTAGACTGAAAGAACACAAGAGAGCAGTAGGTATGACGACCAGAACAATGGCATTGCTGTTCATGCCAACTATACATGCCATGCCATCCAATGGGAAGACGCTGAGATACTCACCAAAGAGCAAGACTTGTATAAGAGGAAGTTCAAAGAACTCTACACATCAGAGAAGAAACTAACTCCATGAACTTGGATCGAGGCAGGCTAATTAACCCAATCTGGAACACAATAACATCATCTATATTCAGTCAGTTAGTACTTTTTATCATCTATGTATTCTTTTTTGCCACCTAACCTAGTCACCATCAACTACTTTAGAGATAATTCGGTTCTGTCAGGTCATTTAGCTACACTTCTGTACAACTGATGGCAGACCTATGTCTGAAACGTCCTGATATGAATAATCTACATTGAATACTAAATTCAACATAGCTCAACTATACAGTGCTTCCAGCTTAAAGAGTGGATTTTTTAGCTTTTTGGTTAAGGTTGCTAATTCTGCTATAATTTCTCAAGTATGTGTAATAGAAAGCTAAAAATTTGTATTATACATTAATGTCATATTAACATACAGACAAAACAATTTTGTGGGTTTGTGGTTATTTTTGTGGTTATAGGTGATGGAACTGGGAGCTTCAAGACAGTGAATTTGGAAGTGTTTAAGCTGAAAAAAGAGAAATTATTTGTCCTTATCTCTATAACTTGGCATACTGATACTTTAATACCTGAAGTTTTATTTGAGCCTAATTTTGTGGGCACACGAAATTTGAATCTCGAAATATTTAAAATTTTAAGAAAAAAAGTGTTTAAGCCAGGATTTTTGAATTTATTGAGTTATATCTCTAAAAATTTGACACATGATGTAAAATTGCCTTAAAATTATTATGTATAACTTTGGTAGCTATACCTTGAAAATTAAGTGAGTTGTGGCTGTTTTTCACCAAAAAAAAATTATGCACGGTAAGGGTCATCAAATGATGACGTTTACAGCGGATTGTGGGCCTATAGTACACGTAAACGCGACGTCACAAAACAGCGCATGCGTATTTGTGCAAGGGCGCCAGTTTACCGCTAATTGTTGCACGGGTATGGCTGATTTAGCTACGGTTGTATCTCAGGCCCTAGCAGGTATCAAGTTTTACGGCGTTACTGCCTATCGCGGCCAGCGTTTTAGCTTCCGTCTGGAGCTGCACAACCCGTAGGACTCCAACTGCATCGCCCTGATGTTGTCAGAATACCGAATGCTGGGAGCCTTGGGAGTATTAAACTCCTTCAGCTTTTCTTCAGCTCTTGAAAAAGATGACCTCTTGGATAAGCTTGGCTCCAAGTTATTAATATACCAGCCAACAATTCTGTGACTGATTTCGACTTCGTTTACTGCTGCTAGTAGAACGATGGGAATCCATACAGCCGATTGCAGTTAGGGAAAGTCCCGTCTTACCGCTCAGGGAAATAACCGTTCGACCTTAGCTCGTTAACTAGTTACGTTTAATGACGAACTACCGCAAAATCTTGACGTCAAAAAAAATGGCGTAAAATGTATTAGAGTGAATGAGAAAAGTTCTGTTCTCCGTTTTCCATTCTCTAAACAGGCAGTTTTACTATTGTAAACATTATTGGGATGATGAAGAAAAGGTATGTGTATGTTAAATGACTGTAGTGAGGGTCTATACAGTAGTTTAAAAAAATCCACTCTTTAAGTTGGAAGCACTGTAATTATATTAAGTAGATAAAATAGTAACTATTCTCTACCATTAAAAAAATCTACTTTTTTATATCATCTGCCCATGTGGACAAAATTTACATGTGCGGAAGTCTAAGTGATATATGTAAAGAGCACTAATGTAATACACATACACCAAAAACATTGAACTAAAAAAAGAAGATGACAGACTTTACTAGTATAACACAACCAATACCAGATAATAGGTTAAGGCTAATAAGAACAATAGTTTAATTGGCACTTGATAAAGAGTGACTCATGTCGAGACTATTTATGATTTCAAAATAAAATTGTAAGACTTACAAACAAATATTGAAGTTTCCAAAATCAGTCGATTAATTAAAGGGGTATTATCTAAACTTATGAAGTGCTGCAACTCTTGTAATTAATCGGCTCATTATCTTTAAAAAAATAAAATAAAAGATTCATGACGATAAGTTCCCCACCCCCAAACGCCCATAAATAACTAGATGAGAATATTTGCACAAGTTTATGCCTACTGTGAGAAGATAAAAAAATTACTTAGTACAAAATACTATTTATAAGAAATTTGGGTAAAAGTCTCTCCGTTCGCCAAAGACGTATCGACGCCGTGAGCGACTTACATAACCGTCTACTACAATCCTAGCCAGTAGATGAAATAACTTGCGTGTGCCCGTAATGGAGTCCAGAACAATCCCCCTGCATAAGTACGGGCCACTGTCCACTTTCCATAGTTTTTTAAGCATGATGGAATCGTTTTGCACAATTGTATTCATATATTTTAGCCTGGAACTAAACCACTCCACTGGTTTATCACTTTTACATCTAAGAGTAACACTGTCCCCTTCTGAAACCTCTACATAATTTGGAATTAAACATAATCCGGTGCTTCCTCATTATTTTGTTCCACAAACACTCTAATTGAACTAGAAAATGTGACAATTCCAAAATAGCCGGTGTTGTAGGTTCCGTGGCAGTAAAACAAACCAGAATCTGTTGATCTTAAATTATTTAATATGATACTCCTATTTAGGATCTGGTATATAAAGGGAGTCCTTAAGCTAAATGGTTCATTCGTCAAAAATATCATTTCGTTATAGCCAAATCTTTGGTATGTCCAAGTGGTCAATGAAAAACTTCCACAATAAGCTATTACAGGAGTCCCTTCAAATGTTCTTACAATGTTAGGTACTACTTCTAAACCGTAAACGATAATTTGGCGCCAGTCTTTGCCACACACGATTAATATTAATAATGAAGCCGAACACACAAATGATGATAAGTACCCAGGAACCATCTTGCCCAGTTATGTATATTAATAGACAGATTAGGGTAACTGGAATGTTCTCGAGTTGTAAACGCTCCCTATAACAATATATATAATAGGGGATTCTTCCGACGTAACTGCCGCTTTTAGGGTGCTGAAGGCTAGGCTGTAGCGTCCAGCAAATTAGGGCGCTAATTTGGTGGGACCCACCCTAAAATTAGAACATAGCTAACCCCATTTTTGTATTGTGAAGTAGGCATTCCATCCAGCATATAGTGTTGTTCAAGTGAGTGCACAGGGAAATTAAACGCGAGAACGGAGGTTACTAAATGCCAGAAGGGAGGATACTACTGATAGTATCCTCCCTTCTGGCTAATAGTATCCTCCCTTCTAGTTTTTTATTTGTTTTTTTTTTGGTTTATGAGTCGTGCAAGCATTTATTAAAGAATTTTTATTTTATCTGTGGTGCAAGAATGTTGCTTGCACGGTTTTCCTGTCAGATGCGAAAGATAGAATAGATTCATCGCATGCCTTGCACACTAACAATATTTTTCCTAATTAATACAACCATCACCAAAATGAGACAGTGAGAAAGAAATCAATAACATTGAACGGAAGTGCATGCAACTAGCAGGTCCACGCACTCCCGTGGGGAGAAGGACCAGGATGCCAACTTAACAAGGCGCACGCGTAATACACCAAACTCAGCCGATGGCCCGCAAGAGCTTTCAGCCTTGCCCGATGCACGCAAAAGAGCGCTACCGCCAGCAAGATGTCTTATGCCGTTTGTCAGAGGTCAGCAACATCATAATAATAAAGTAGTACAACTTATAAGGGGTGAATGTGTGATAAACAAGAGTGGTTTGAGACATGAATATCATTATGACACATTGTGAGGTAAAGGGTGAACTTGAGTTCGTAGTAGCATAGTTCTTATAATTCCGCAGTTGGTCTGGAGTCCCAGACATCCTCCCGGGGGGTCGAAGTGGATGGGGAGTCTGTAGAGTGTTGTTCATCATCAGAGATGAAAGGTATCGTTCTGTTTGCTGCTCTAGTGAAGGTCTGTCCCCTGCATCTGAGCTGCACTGTTCTTACTTGTCCATCTGTCCCAGGAAAGACTTTCGTGATCATTGCCAGAGGCCATTCTCTGACTCTCAGCGTTTCATCTTTGAGGAAGACTACTTCCCCTACTGACAGGCTTCGACTTGGTCTTGTCCACTTGGCTCTTTGGGCACAGGAAGCTAAGTAGGTTTGCAGCCATTGTTCCCAGAACTCTGCCGTTAGTCTTGAGACGAGATTCCATCTCCTTAAGCTCGAAATTTTGCCTGAGGGTGGCTGAGAAGTAGGTGCTGCCCGGAGCGGTCGTCCAACAAGGAAGTGACCAGCCGTCAGGAAGCCTTCCTCTTCTATGTCTCCTGACTTTAGTGGTACGAGTGGTCTGGAGTTGAGAACAGCTTCGATTTCAGTGAGCAGTGTATAGAGCTCGTCAAAGCGTAGTGGGTGAGGCTTGATGTTCTTTCTTAACAGAGTCTTCATCGATTTGACTGCTGCTTCCCAGAGTCCACCGAAATGTGGAGCTCTGGGTGGTATGTGGTGCCATTCGATTCCGTGAGAGGAGGCAAAACTTGTGATCCCATCTCGAACTTCTCTTGACTCTATGAGTCTCTGTAGTTCGCGGATTTCCTCCCGGGCGCCAACGAAGTTTGTGCCGTTGTCTGAAAACATAGCCGAGGGGCAGCCTCTTCTGGCCACGAACCTCCTGAATGTGGCTAAGAAGTCCTCGGTGGAGAGAGAGGCACACAGTTCCAGATGGATAGCTTTTGTAGCTAAGCACACGAACACAGACACATAAGTTTTGAACAAGACTGGCTTACGGGTGTATCCTTGCTTGATGAGTAGAGGTCCAGCAAAGTCCACTCCAGTCTTGTCGAAGGGAGGGGCTGGAGTAGTCCTCGATGCAGGCAGCAACCCCATCTGACAAGATAAGGGCTTGGCATACGCCCGCTGGCATTGTGGGCAAGTCCGGCTGATCTTCTTAAGCAGGTTATGAAGGCCAGGGATGACATATGAAGAACCCAGAATAGAAGTCAAGGCGGTAGGTCCGGCATGACTGTACGTACGATGAAGTGTCGAGACTAGTAGTTTGGTCAATGGGCACTTGGAAGAGAGAGGTATCAGTAGCTTGGGTTGAGAAGAATCCTTGGAGTCTCTGACTCTGCTGGAGACGAGTAAATGACCGGTGTCTGCAAACTGGAGCAGGTAACGTCGAAGAGGATGTCCCTTGGGAATCTGCTTCTTGTCCTTGATTGCAGAGAAGACTTCAGGAAACGACTCTAGTTGAGATAGGCGAAAGAGTACAAATTTCATCTTGAGAACATCGGTTGAGGAGATTGTTTTGGAGTTGTTTTTGTCAGTGGATCCCCGTCTGGCGTTGTTGCAGAAACGAAAGATCCAGGCCAACACTCTCGTCAACTTGTGAAACGATGAACATCTGTTCCACAGGTCTACTGCAAAGGCTCTTCTGACATTGTTTTCCGCTGTCAACTTGGGTTGGATCAGCAGGCATGGAACTTCTAGCTCGACGGGGTTGCTCTTAGCAAACTTGGAGCTAGGCCATTGCTGTGGTGAGAGTATGAGCCATGGAGGTCCTTTCCACCACAGCTGGGAGAGAATAAGATCTTTGGCATGGAGACCTCTACTGGCTAGGTCCGCCGGGTTATCGTGGGTGCTGACATGTCTCCAGTGACTGTGAGGCAGAAGAGTCGAGATGGCATGCACTCTGTTTGCCACAAAGCGCTCCAGGGTCGACGGGTCCTTAGCGAGCCAGTGAAGGACAATCTCGCTGTCAGACCATGCATAGAGTCCAGAGGTTGAGACGTCCAAGACATCGGCTGTCTTGACAATTAACTTGGTCAGCAGATGAGCTGCTAGGAGCTCGGCTTTGGGAATCGTGACTGGTTTCAGCGGAAGAACTCTGGCCTTGGCGACGACCAAAGTAACCGTGGTGAGATTGTCAGAGTGAACTCTCCTGAGGTAGACTACGGCGCCATAGGCTACGGAAGAGGCATCCGAAAAACCGTGGAGGGCTTGGTAGATTACAGGATTGTCAACGTCTGAGAACCGTCTGGGGATGCTGAAATTGGTGATAGATGGAAGGTTGTCTAACCATCAGTTCCATCTATCTTGATGTTCTTGAGGGACTACTTCGTCCCAAGAGAGCGACAGTTGCCAAAGGTCCTGCAAGAGAATCCTGGCTATGATGACTGCTGGAGCAAAGAGACCTAGGACGTCGAAGACTGAGGCGGTGCCTGAGGCAATGATACGCTTGGTGATTGGTTCTTGATGTGGAGTTCGAACTGGAGTCGAAACATGTAGGGTGTCCGTCTGTACGTCCCAATGAACACCTAAAGCTTTGGGAGCTTGATTCGGAGCTTGGAGTGATAGAGGACATGCTTCCCTCAGGTCTTCAGGAATCTGTTTGAGAAGATTCGTGGAGTTGGATCTCCACTTCCTGAGGCTCATACCTGCTTCTTGAAGCAGGCTACAGAGTTGGACTCGTAGGGCGTGTGCTGATTCCACCGAGTCTGCCCCTGCAAGATAATCGTCCACGTAAAAGTCCTTGAGAATTGCTTGAGCAGCTTGTGGGTGAGAACATTCCGCGGACTTAGCTAAGGTGCGCAGTACTTGAGTGGCGAGGTATGGTGATGGCTTCACACCAAAGGTTAGTCTCAGCATCCTACAGTCAGCTAGAGAGCCGTCTTCCTGTCGAAGAATGAAGCGGTGTAGGTTCCTTTCCGAGGAGTCTAACATAACTTCACGGAACATTTTAGAAATGTCGGCAGACATTCCAATCTTGAAGCGTCTGAAGCGTATGATGACATCTGGCAAGGGCGGGTATAGGTTAGGTCCTGTGAGCAGAGTGTCATTAAGGGAAAAACCAGATGTAGTCTTGGCGGAGGCATCGAAGACAGGTCTGATCTTGGTGGTTGTGGAGGTCTCCTTGAAGACTCCATGAACCGGTAAATAGTAATGTGGTTTGAGTTGTAGCTCATTCCAAGGAATCACTTCAGCATGTCCTAAAGAGATGTACTCTCTTAATTCCCTGTTGAAGGCGTCCAGTTTCCCTTTTGTCTTGAGGGACTTCTCATTAGAGATGAGGCGTTTGAAGGCTTGAGGTCTGGAGTCACCGAGTGGCGGAGGTTGCTTGGGTCTGGGCAAGACGACTGCGAATCGACCATCGATCCTGGAGTGTGTCTTCTCAAAGTCTCGTATGACTTCGTCCGCTCCTGGTGAAAGGTTAGGTGCTTCTGGAACTTGATCCAGCTGCCATAGTTTAGCAAGATCCTCCTGGAGGTCGTCTGGAGCGGCTGTGGTCATCAAGGCGAGTGGTTCTTCGTTACTGGATAGAGGTCCGGCGATGCTCCATCCAAAAGGCGTGTTTATTATTTTGAGACCATCGAACTTGAGTGAGCCTTCATAGATACAGATGTCCAAATCCATATTGCCGATGTAGAGGTCGATGGGACCGCCTAGCTCTGGATCAGCAAGTGGTAGACTCTTGAGTGAGGGTAGTTTGAGAATGTGATCCTTGTGAGAAGGAGACTTGATGGGTTTCATCTTCGGCACGACGGAGAAGACGATAGGTTTGGAGACAAAAGACATATCTTCTGAGTATAGTTGAGTTGATACACAAAATTTGCTGTGTCCTTCGCTGAAACTTCCTCCCAGAGACATTCGCTGTGGATTGCGAGGAAGTTTGAGAGTGGAGGCTAACGATTCCGACATCATGGAGACGCCTGCTCCACTGTCAAGAACAGCTCTAGCTCTGGCTTTCCTTCCACCGTGGTGGAGAGAGACAACTATGGTGTTGGGGAATGAAGGCTTGGCCTGTGGTATGGACGAGTCCACATTGGTTGTGGAGGCGGCGATAGATCTCGAGTCTACAGATGCTTCGTCGGGCTTGTCCTTGTGTAGTAGTGAATGATGTTTGAGGTGGCAAGTCTTGCATGTGAACTTGGACGGACACGACTTGCAGCCATGACCTTCTGCAAGACAGTTGATGCAGAGACGTTTTTCCCTGATCACCTTATTGCGTTTGTCGACGTCGTAGCCGATAAAGGTCGGGCAACGGAGGAGACTGTGACGTTCCTCGCATATGCTGCATTTGAAGGCAGGCTTGGGTCTTGGCGACTTTGAAGTCTGAGGCATAGAGTAGGTGGGACGAGTGACCTGAGGAGGTGTCGTCGAGGCAGACATCGGTGGGTCTGAGGCTGAGGTTTGAAGTAATCTAGCGGAGATGTACTTTCTCAACTCATCCATGCTTGGCTTGATGCCATTGTGAACTACGTGCTGATCCCACTCCGCTTTTAGCTTGGGAGTAAACATCATAGTAGCAGAATACATGAGGTAGCTGGAGAGAGAATCGCCCACATAGTGTTTGAGGGAGTCTGCTCCCTTGAAGAACTGTTGGACGAGACGTTGAAGTCCAGCGTAGTCTGAAGTGAAGGAGTCTGGCTTCGACACTTGTCTAATAAGAATCGGAACGATCGTCTGAGGTCGACCGAAACGTTGACATAATAGTTCCATTAGCTCATCGAGAGAGGCTTCCTCTGGGGCGTTAGTTACCTCCATCTTGGCTTCTGGGGAGATGAGAGACTCTACAAGTAGGCACCTATTGTCCAGTTCACTAAAACCGCCGGCTCTGGTCCGGATGGCTGTGGTGAATAAGTTGCTGAAGTGGCGCCATTGCAGAGGATCTCCATCAAACTTTGGGAGTTGTACGTTAATAGGGGCGGCCTTGGGCCTTGAAATAGGTTCGGTAGTCGTGGTGGGTGTAACCGTTGGCGTAGGTTCTTTGGAGAGAGCCTTTTCTAACTCCAGGTTGAGGTTGGTGATGGCTTCTCTCAAAGTCTTGATGATTGAGGGGATGGCTTCGTCGTCGGAGTAGCCGTGAGATTGATGACTGAACTCTTTGACTCCTTTCCTAAACTCGGCGAATGCTTTGATGAAGTGAGGCTTGCTGGGCTCTTTCAGCGCTTGCAGAGCTTCAAGGTCCGACAGTAAGTCCATCCCTGCACCCCATAGTTCGGTCTTGGTGAAAAGATCACCTAGGGTTTCTATCAGTTCGGAATGGATTACTTCATGTTTGTCGCGTTCGGTTTGTTCGACTCGAAGGAGGTCATCGTCGACGGCGGCGAGGTCTTCCATCTGATCATGAAGAGCTTCGTGAGCTTCTATTTCCTTTTCCAGAGTATTCTTCAAGCGTTTGAGTTCCGAGAGGCGTATGTCACTGTATCTCTTCTCAGCCACCTCGTTTACGGCGTGTTTAATTCGAGTGACTTGTCCTCGTCGGTGTGCTCTCTTGCGTCGAAGTCGCTCATACTGAAGACTGTTTTCCTCATTCATGTCGATGGATGAATCGTGAAGAAAGGCGAGTAGTTGCAGTAGGTCGAAAAGGGATGGAGAAGTAGCTCGTGTGAAATCCGTGAGATGTTAATTGGTGTTGATTGAAGTCGTAGTACAAGGTTGTTGTTGGCAGCGAAAGCGGGGCTGCAGGTTGTTAAGGCGATACTTTCTTGATGGAGTAGTTCCTGAGAGGAAGGTTCTTTGGTAGCTTCAGTCGTGTGGGCTGACGTTCAACGTGATGAAGTCGAGGTTTCACTATAGAAGGAAGGACCTTAGATTCGTCGTGGCTCTAGTAGTGTAGGTCGTAGATCCGGCTCGAAGGACCATGAACGGAAGTGCATGCAACTAGCAGGTCCACGCACTCCCGTGGGGAGAAGGACCAGGATGCCAACTTAACAAGGCGCACGCGTAATACACCAAACTCAGCCGATGGCCCGCAAGAGCTTTCAGCCTTGCCCAATGCACGCAAAAGAGCGCTACCGCCAGCAAGATGTCTTATGCCGTTTGTCAGAGGTCAGCAACATCATAATAATAAAGTAGTACAACTTATAAGGGGTGAATGTGTGATAAACAAGAGTGGTTTGAGACATGAATATCATTATGACACATTGTGAGGTAAAGGGTGAACTTGAGTTCGTAGTAGCATAGTTCTTATAATTCCGCAGTTGGTCTGGAGTCCCAGACAAACATAATGAACAAAAAAAAAGCAGTTATATATGTTTCATATGTTATTTTAAAAGTTTTAGTTATATTCTTGTGGATGTTTAGCTATATCACTACAGTTATGAAAATTAAAGGCACCCCCTTCTAGTATATTGTTTGCAATGTAAAAGCACTACATTCATGGTATTTTCGTTGTATTTTGCTTAAGTAATCAAAATCCTTCCCTTATCCATCGCAAGCTGTTCATCAATGTCAGATACTGTAAATAAAAACTCTTTCTTACATCTTTCAAAATTTCATCATCATGTAAAGGTTGACCAAATCTTGATTCAAAAGCTAAGCTAGACAGATTGACTGTAAAGAGCAGAGCTAGAGTACTGATTGTGAGGGAGTTGACTTGAAAATTGACGGTGAGGAGCTAGACTGGAGAGCTGATTGTGAGGAGCTAAATAAAGGAGAGATGATGAAGTTGAAGAAGGTGGAAGAGTAGCTGGTTGAAAGAAGATTTAGGAGAGACAAAGCCGTTTTGTAAATTTTATCTCACCAATTGAGCTGAAATGCAAATAATTGGTAATGTAGATGGGAAAGCTGGAATGTTCTTTTTGACTAAGTTCGCTGAAAACGCAATGATATTGATTCTCCTGACACTAATTCCATCACTTGCGCCGGTTCACTGGAGTCGAGCGCACAACACATGAAAATATTATATGCGCTGTGACTCCTTAGAATTGCTGCAATTACTGGACACCTCTCCTTAATGTCTCTGCCGTCTTTGTCGTAGAGTGTCAACATAGAACAAAGGGTAGAGAAAATTATTTGGTAACTAAGGCTATAGCTAGTTGCTACGTTCTAAAACAGATAGACAAAGAAATCTCGACTACCGCCCGTCGAACCCTCGGGCCGCTATAAGCGCCCTCGCTACGCTCGGGATGGTGGTACAGCCCACGGCCCTCGAAGTTCTGTGGGCGGTAGATCCCACAATTTCGTTGTCTATCTATTATACAGTAGTTAGGACCCGACTCTCAGCGCCTAACTATTTGGCGAGCAAGTGAAGCGTATGAGACACTCCGAGAATCGGGGATCTGGAATTTGACCGTAGTGTTTTTGTGTTAGCTCGGTAGTAACAGAACCCTCCAGTTTATCGATCTTTTCCCGTACCATCCCAATAAACTTGAATTGTTCCTCGCTTTGAATTCCATTGCAGGTGCAGTTAAAACTTACAAATTTGCCGGTGTTCATTTTTATCCAAATTAGCGGCGGTGTACGTTAATGCGCTATTTGTCATACCCCCTACCAAATAGTATTGTTCTTACTTGAGAGCCCATTGTCTAAGTCTAACCCGGAAGGTATGTTGTTACAGCTACAGTTTGGCTAAAAATGTCACAAAGGGAACGTTTAACTAACTCAATAAATATATTAGTTGCCTTTGCACAGCTTTTGCGGTTACTAGGGCAGTAAGCATTTCTTAATATAGGGTTAGGTTCAAACCTGGTAGTAAAAATCCCTTAGCGGATAGGTATTTGTTTTGTTTTTTTGCTTATTTGTTTGGTATTGGTTTGGTTTTCGAAGTCGAACAGTTGCGATAAATGATTACTGCGGCATTGAATCCCCTTGAGCGTGCGAAGCGAGCGAGACACTCGGTCAGGGGTAACATAGTTGAAAATTGGGTATATGTTCGATATACTAGTGATGCGCTCGAGCATAAAATGGCGAACGAGCCTCTAAAGTATCGTTAAATGGTTGATTTTAACTTCAAGTCTCAAGCTACTAAAAAAAGTCTGGGTTTTTAAAATACCTATATAGGGTAAAGGGATTCCAATGTCATAGTAATAACTGTTCAAACTATTGGGGGGGAACTGATTCCCGTTAATTAAACGTTTTCTTTGGGATATACTCTAACGCACAATTACTTCCACAAAACTGGACATAGGTATATACATACACAAGACTTACCTTGTGGCTATAGTCGGAAAATAACCAAAATCTTGGAATAAATTCCTTACCAAGAATTTTTTTCACCAAAGTATTTACTAAGGTGTCCACTAACACATATCAAATTATTTAAATTCAATTACCCTAGGGGAACCCGTGGCAGCTGCTGAAAGTTAAGTTCCCAAAACCATATAATATGGGGAAAATGAAACTGCCCAAATTCTTCCTCAAGAGGGGTCAAACTAGGGGTTTACATGATTCTGAATCTATTACAAGCATCATATCAGAATAATTCGGTTGTTGAAAACGCTACACCCACTTCTCACACACTCGCTCTTTTTTTTTCCCTTTATATTGCTAAAATTAATATTCTATATAACAATGTCATGAGTCAAAAGTTTTCTTCTACATCGGGCTGGAAGGAGTTTCTGCACGTAATTCCTTGCAGTTTTCACATGCTACAATGCATTGTACACCATTCTTCTTGCAGCTGCACCGCCTATTGCTGATGCAATCTCCCTTGCAATTACAGCTTGTAAACTAGAGCAACTCTTCAGGAGCCATGGGGTCTAGTGTTGGTACTGGCTCAAAACCATGAACCCCTACAGTCCATCCTTAATCACAGGGCTCCAAAGACATGCTCTGCAGCAGCATCCAGTCCCGTGTTTGCAGCAGATATGCATGGAGAGAATGCTGTGCAGCTGCACCCTCTGTTGGAGGTAGAGTCTCTGGCTTGATCAGCCCAGCTGCCGGCCTTTCCTGAAAACATGTTATACCAAACATGTTATACCTCATACCCAAAGCGGTATCTGGTGTGGTAAGTGTGCTGGAAAATTGCAGCACCACTCCTGATCACTGCATCCTTGGTAGCTCATAAGTCAAAGAAGGTGTACAATGTTTTCATCCATGTCCCCTGCACAAAACCTATCAAACAGATTGGTTTTTCCATGGCCCCCAATATCAGAAACTGTATCACAATCAGTGAAGGCATGACTAAAGAGCATGTAACGCTTCTGTCTTTCAGAGAGAGCTTCTCGGATTCCTCCAACATTGCAAGAGCCCTTCGATGTGGTTAAGAAGAGTGGATTGTTGGTACTTGAGCTGTGTGCTGGATCACATCTAGGAGTCCAGAGTCATCCATGATATTGCCCAAGGACCCGAGGTAGGACTTTACGTCTACTGAAGGTGGTGCAGGAGAGATGACTCTAATCAAGCCCATTGTATGAAAGGGACTGTTCCCGTATATAGAAACAAGGTTTAAATCCATATTTTCTCCAACAAACTCAGTGACTGAGTTTGCATCCCCAATCTCTATGGACACCACCTGATCATCACTATCCGTTCTTCATTTTCATCAGCTGTTGTAACAACTGATACAAGATCAACATCAACCTCAACCTCATCATCCATCTGCTCATCAGTTTCTTCATCAATTGTGCCAAGAATGCCAAAATCGTCAGTGATTCCAACTTGATTCTTATCATTGAGGAAGCAGTATTTGTACCTTTGTATCTCTCGGAGTAAGACTCAGTGTATCCCAACTGATGGAACTTGTAGATCAACCACTTTGACCCGAATCTATGATCCAGTTGTATGGCAAGCCCCATATGGTATGGCAATACCCCTGACCGAGGCCGATAGGCCTTAATGAAGTTCTGCCCCCACACAGTATGACTGATATCCCTAGTCAGCTGGCACTTGTTCCTGAGAGCCTTCAGATTTTGTTGAGACCAATAGTGAAGACAGATGAACGAGTAGCCACTAATTAAGCAGTGGGGTAGGACTTGGGATCTAGATCAATAGTGGCAAATGTCATTGCAAATGAATTATAATGCAGTCTTTATTATCTGTGTCTTCTCATCTCCAAACTGAATGTTAGCACTGACACTGTACGTATGCATTTTGCTTTCACAAATTAAATGGTTTGTCTATAGCAGGAAAGTGGGTGTGGCTTTATTCAACTGCAAAGTGTTTCTGATGCAAAGTATGTTCTTGCATTCAGAATCATGAAAACCCTTAGTTTGACACTCTTGAGGAAGAATTTAGGTATTTTAATTTTTTTCCATATATGGTTTCAGGGACCCAACTTCCAGCAGCTGCCCTAATAGAGTACACTAAAGGCAAGATCGTTACACAGCGGACAAAAGTGCCAAATTTGGTATGGTGGTCCTTTGGGGTATGGGGAGTTAGAAAAACACTGGCTGCAAACACAAAAATGTGTGTGCCATGAATTATGCCAATTTTTTTTTTTCGCCGCAAATATTCGCGAATATTTCACGAATATTTCTGTGGCTTTGTTGTCATGATAGTAGTCTGTCATCAAAATTTCAAGAGTTTATCTTGAAATTTAGAGGTACTGTGAGCAAAAATGTCCAACATTAAAATTGAATTTGTTGAAAGCTGACTTCAATCAGTTCATTAGTTCGTACTTCATAAACATTACAGTTCCTTAGAGCCATGCGTAGTGTCTAGTTCTCTCTGCCAAACTAACCACCTTCGCTGTACTCACATTAGGGGACTCAAAACGACACCTTTTCCCCCTATACACCCCCCCCCCCCCACCTCTCCCCATCTCTCCACTGTGCTGTATGAATCCCTGATTGTAACCCTCACCCCCTCGTGAAAGTCTTAGGGTGTTACCAAAACCAATGCTATTGTTCCTTTTACATGATGGCGAACACCTCTGATTCAAATACACTGTTCAATAAGAAAATTCTAGACAAGGTCATACAGAGGTCATACTTTGTGAGCAGCTGGCATGTCTTGATCTGACAAGAGTGAAGAGAAGTAGCAAAAATGTCTATAAAGGGTGAAATAGACTGGAAGTTGTGCATAATCTGCCAAAAGAAAAGTTCTGAAGACCTGCGATGTCCTACTCACAACAGCACAGAAGTGTATAATGCATTTTTAAATAATGTGGAAGCATTTAGAAAACTTGATCATCTTCCAGTTAACATTGACTTTTGCGATCAAGGTACAGTAGATCACTTTGTAGTCAATCAGGCTTCTTGGCATAAGAAATGCCACCAGAAGTTCAACACTTCAATGTTAAAAGAGTCTGAAGAATTGGAAGCCTCCAGCTGTCATAGTAGACTGAAGCGGCGTTGTAACTCAGTACAGCAGAATGTTTGTCTCTTTTGTGATTCTAGCTCAGGTAATCTTCATGAATATACTACTTTGAGTGCTGATAAATCCATTAAATCAATGGCTAGTGAAATGAATGATACTGATATGCTAGTGAAACTGGCTGATGGTGATCTTGTTGCCATTGAAGCTAAATACCATCTTAGCTGTTTAACTAAGTATCGTAATAAGTATCGTGGATATGTTCAAAGTTGTATAACTTCTTGCTCATCAGCTAGTGAGGATCAGAAGAGAGGAAAATGTATGGCATTTGCTAATACAGTTTCTTACATTGAGAATTGTTTGAAAAATAGGACATTTATTTTTAAACTGTCTGAAGTACACAAAGTGTATAATGAAAATCTGTGTGATTTGGGGCTAGAGTCCAGCGTTAATAAAACTCGCCTTAAAATTGAGTTATTGGAACACTTTCAAAACTCAGCCATTCAAGAGCAATCAGATGGAAAAAATACACTGTTAGTATTTCCAGAAGGCATGCAAGAATTGCACCAAAAAGTAGAAATGTTATCTGACTATAAGTTTCAAGCTCTTCAAATTGCAAGAGTGGCTAAGCACATTCGGGAAGAAATATTTGGACATGAAAACTTCAACTTCTGTGGATCTTTCCCAAAAAATTGTCAGAGCAACTCTGTGCCGTATAGCCTCAACTACTACCATCGGTTTTGTGTAGTTTGCGCATGATCAGTAGCTACTTAGCGGTTAGATTTGTCACCTGATGCTATCAGTATTGTTTTAATCATGGAACCGGAACCAATGGCAGAACAAGTGAGTAGATTTATTTAGGAGAAGAATTGTATCAGTTGTGATATATTGTGTTAGAATGGAAGACTGAATGAAGAGAAGACTGAGTACCTACTATTCTTAACGGAACATGTTCAGATGCAAGCATCGATTCACAGGTGTGCTTAACCATAGGACAGTTAATTGTGCACAATTGGAAGAAGAAGTCCAACATGTATGAATTTTTAAAAAGTCGTCATAACCAAAGCAGAGAACCACCTTTCCCATTGTATCTTGGATTGAAAATCCATGCATTGACAAGAAGCAAAAAGTTGATTGACCAACTCAATCACTATGGAATTAGTATATGTTATACTAAAGTCATTCAGACTGAAACTGCTATTGCTCAATCTATGTGCAAGCAATTTGAGTCAGATGGAGTAGTATGTCCTTCTAAATTGAGAGAGGGATTATTCACAGTTGGTGCTATGGACAATATAGACCATAATCCCAGTTCTGCTACAGCACAATCATCTTTCCATGGAAGTGGTATCAGCATTAGTCAGTTTCCTAGTTCTGATTCTATGGGTGAATGTCGGCATCCTGTACCATACACTAGTGGAGATATTAAAACCCAGTGCTCTTTGCCACTCACATACTCCATAGTTCCAGCAGTGTCTCTCAATGAATCAGCAACATGTGTACCTAAAAGATGTCATTTTCCCTTCATTAGTGATTCTGATATGTGCACAGTGAAAGAAGATGCATGGCTTCAATGTGTGGAAGAGTTGTTGGACATTGAGAGTGAACAGCCAATCATTTGGGCTGCTGTTCATGCAGCTAGGGATATTCAGAATGTTAGTGTACCAGCCATCACTGGTATGCTACCATTGTTCAATGTAAAGGCTGACACACCTGCAATGATCAAGCACTCTATGGATATTATTCAATCTGAGACCGAGTATCTCCATCCTGGACAAATTTCTGTCATGGCCTGTGACTGCCCCATTTTTGCTAAAGCTAAATATATACAATGGACCTGGCCAAGTTAATATGGTGAGGAGAAAATAGTGGTCATGTTCGGAGTCTTCACTTAGAGATGGGTATGTGCAAAACGCTTGGAGACTTTTTAGCTGCTTCGGGATGGACTGAGGTGCTCAATCACTGAGGCGGGATTAGCTTCATCTGGTGTTGCTGAGAGTTTCTTAAAAGTATCTCACTTAACTAGAACTCGACATGCTCACCAAATTACCATTGCAGCATTCTACAAACTGCAGAGGCAGGCATTTTCACTTTCTGGCCAGAGTGATTTTAAAGGATGGCGATTAAAATTGATGGAAGAGTCACCTACCTTTCAGACTGCGATATGGTTATGGGCATTGAGAAACTTATTCTCACTTTTGTTAGGGCTCATCGTGAGAGAGATTTCAACCTGTATGTACAGAGTTTGGAACTGATTGTAGGCTTTTTTTTTGCTTTGGACCACTACAATTATGCTCGGTGGGTGCCGATTCATATTAATGACATGAAGTCATTATTACAAGGCTCTTTCAAAGAAATTGTCAAGGAGTATTGGGTTGTGCCAAAGACTTCTAACAGATTTTCAGCTATTCCTCTTGACCAAACACATGAACAGGAGAATGCCAAGGTCAAAGGAGTGGGTGGTGTAATTGGCTCAACTCAAAATACGGCAACTTTGAATAGGTGGATGATCTGTGGTCTGGAAATCTCTACACTTTTTGATGAATTTGAAGGTGGTTTTAGTAATGAAGAAGAGCAGGATATTCAATTGCACCATGAAGAAGAATTGGCCTCACAGAAAACATTCAAAAAGCAAGTACAAGATTTAGTTGATGCAGTTACAGAATTTGGAAACCCATTCTTAGATGACTGCCCAGAATTATTGATTTTGAATTCTAGAGATTGTACATATAATTCTGTAATTGGAACTGTACGATCTATTCAATCTATTGCAACTGCAAAATACCAACGGTATTGCCAAGATGTTATTTTTGACAGGAAAAGATCCATTCACGAATCGCTCAAGAAGAATTCACTTCCTCTTTTCAAAACTCCCATATGCAAGAAAAATAAAAAACATCACAACAGCTGACACTTCAACGCAGTAACGCTTCACTTTTTGGATGTTTATACATAGCTAATCAGCAACGTGAAGGTGATTTGTTGCAATTTTTTCGCACGAAAATCAAACATTCCCACCGTCACTATCTGATTTTGGTAAAATCCGCTCCGGAGAAAAATCTCTTCTTCTCAAAGTTCTAAATAATGGTGACATGCCTGACTCTCCGAAGTGCTTTGATTGCAAAATATTTGATGGTGCTGCTGTCGTACACTTTTTGCCCACTTCTTCAGTGAACACATTTGCTGAGTATGCTGACAAAATATTTGTTCCCTTTCTTCAACAGCAATTGAAACAATCTCGCAGACTAGATTTAGTGTGGGATAGGTACATTGACAATAGTATAAAGCAAGCTGCAAGAGAACAAAGAGGTCATGGTACACGAACCAAACTGTCAGCACAAACCAAGATGCCTAAGAAATGGAGTGACTTCCTGCGTGTTTCCCAGAACAAACAGGAACTGTTCTCTTTTCTCACCAAAGCAATAACTAATATGGAGACTGCTGAAGAAAAAATACTATGTGCTACTTCAGGCAAGTAATAAATGTTATGCAATATCTCTATTCTATACCATCTTTACTTGCCTATACTTTTGTTGTAGGTAAATCTGTGATAATGGTGGGGCAGGAGCCACGTGTGAGCATGGGGGATTGTAATCATGAGGAGGCAGACACCCTGAATGATTGTCCATTTGAAGAATTCACTGGAAAATGGTTTAAGCAGTATTCTGATTCGAACAGTGGATACTGATGTCGTAGTTATTTTGATAGGGGAATTTTCAAGAGATGTACCCAGAAGTCAATATTTGGGTAGCATTTGGAACAGGGAAGCATTTTCGCCATTACCACATAAATACCTTGTGTGAAATGCTTGGAAAAGATAAGTCCTGTTCCTTGCCTCCGTTCCATGCTTTCACAGGATGTGACAGTACTTCTTTCTTCTTTTGGTAAAACCAAAAAGTCAGCATGGGATGCCTGGAACTACGAACTATCCAGATGTGATTAAAGCCTTCCACCACATTGTTGAGAACCCCTTTGATATAGTGACTCTGAAATCTACACATTTCAAAACTCTGGAGAGATTTACAGTTGTACTTTATGATAAATTTAGCACACTACAATCAGTAATAATGAAGCACGCAAGCAGTTATTTTGCAAGAAAAATAAGTCATTAGAAAATCTCCCACCAACAGCTGTAAGTTACATGATATAGATTGGTTTGACTGTCATGAAATAAATAATGTATGTAAATGTTTAGGATGTTTACTACAACATGTCAAGCGTGCTATACTGCAGACTGGCATTTGGACAAGCTGTCAAGAATCTATGCCAAATATACCATCTCCTGAGGGTTGGGGCTGGTCTAATGATCCCATAAGTGTGGTTTGGATGACATTACCGGAAGCAGCCAGAGCTTGCAATGAACTTATCAAATGCCAGTGCAAGTCCCCTCGTGGCTGAACAAGATGCAAGTGCATAAAAGCTGACCTCCATTGCACTGACTTATGCAACTGCAACTGTGAAATATAACATGCATATGTCACTAGTTTGTTTTTAATCACTTTCTTCCATATTGTGCTCACAAAACCTCTAAATTTAAAAATAATCTCTTCAAATTTTTATGACAGACTACTATGATGACTACAAAAAAAAAAAAAATTGCGAAATTTTCGCGGAGAAATTAAAAATAATTGGCATAATTCGTGGCACACACATTTTTGCGTCTGCAGCCAGTGTTTTTCTCACTCCCTATATTTCAAAGGACCATGAAACCAAATTTGGTACTTTTGTCCACTCTGTAACAATTTCTTGTTTTTTTTGCCCTTAGTGTACTCTACTACCCTGGGTTCCCCAGGGTAACTGAATTTAAATAATTTGATATGTGTTAGTTAGAGCTGGGCGGTACATCGATATTCAGTCATACCGATAAATATCGGAATACCGTTATCAATATCCAGGCGATTCTTTATACCGAAATATCGAAAAATGGTCCCACTCTGAAAAATGGTCCTACTCTGTAAAATGCGGGCCAATTAATGACTCAAATTTAGACGCGCGAGCGAGTCACGAGCAATAGAGCAGCTGCCTTTTAGCTAGTTCGAGCAAAAAATGGCTGAGGGATTTGACTTCGAGCAGGAGCTGAAGGCCAGAAAGGGCCCTACTAAATCGGTCAACTGGAACTACTTCGGATTTGAATGAACATCTTAGCGAATCAGAGTCTCCTATTTGTCGACTTTGTTGGAAGAATGAAGTGAAACGGTTGGTGTGCTGCAAGGGTGGAAATACTTCCAATCTTTTTTCGCATCTTAGACATCACCACTCGTCGGAGTTCGCGGCAGTACAAGAGCCTAGAAGTAAGAAAAGTGCTGGTGGAGTAGCGTCATCATCAAAGGCAACTACTTCGAATCAATCTCTGAGATGGCGAAGTACCCTCGCTTAGGTAATAGATGGCGCACAGTCACTAATGCTGTGACCTACTGGCTAGCTAAGGATATGCAGCCTTTTTATTCTGTAGAGAAGGATGACGATATTTAGTAATATCATGATATTTTGGGGGGACGATATATCGTTAGCCAAATTTCAATATCGCCCAGCTCTAGTGTTAGTGTACACCTCAGTAAACGCTTTGGTAAAAAAAATTCTTGGTAAGGAATTTATTCCAAGATTAGCCAAATATCTGCTAATATTCCCTCATTATTAGTCTAGTGGACAATGATTTTCGAGTAATTACCGTTGCGTAGGGCTTATACTATTTCAAATAACGTATTAACTTACCACCACCACTAACTGAATAGAATCAAAATGTTGTACTTTTGACGGTTTAAGTCACGCCATAATCATGGATCAAATAATTTCTTTTCTGGGAGGTAGATTTTTAGTGCAGCAGGAATCTTGCAGGAGTAGGAATTCAGTTGAAACTACTGATGGGAGGTGTGTCTATTGCTTTATTTATGAAGACCCATTAACATCTTGCAGAGTGACATATGCATGAGCTACATTATTAACTTGCATGAGTTCGATATATTCATATTGATACTACCCCAAGTAAATTACTTTTGTTTGTCTTCGTTATAGCTAGCTAGTGTGTAATAATGCTGAGGATTCACACCTTTGGTGCTTCACCTATTTAAGCCCAAATGTAAATTGCTTAGCTGCTGACGTAGAAATGTATGAACCCTTTTGACTGCAAGCTGAGGTAGATCTATACTCTCCTGTGTATTAATGTTGACATCACAGTGTGCTATTAATTGTCATTTGGAACTCGCTCATATAACAGAGCTTAACTGAACCGCTATTTAATAACAATAATTTTTTTTTAAAACGGAATTAGCTTTTAAATCCTTGTTGTATGAAACATAGCTATGCTAACTTGCCAGCAATTTGTGCTTACACTACAGCGGTCCTATTTTTTTGCCAAGACATATTTTGTAAATACAACATTTCACACACTGATCTCCATAATTATAGAACAAACCAAATTTAATAGAAAAGACTATAGCGATTGAAGTGACTATAGCATGCTCTAACATTATTTAGAAGTAAATCTGGTGTAAATTTACAACATTTTAATCAATATCGAAATATCTTGTTACAAAATATGAAATAAATAAGAAAATACGTAGCACAAATTAAAAAATGAAAAAAAAAAACGAGTTAAAAGATAGTTAAAAGTCAGTTAGACTTTTTAGAATGAACTTCCAAATAAGGCAAACCACAAAAGTGCTGCAAAGTAATTCAATTCAATAAGTAAACATAGCAAATCTGAGCAAAACTATAAGTTAAATAACCTATGAATATGTAATTGGCTTACATGCAAAAGCCTAAGTTAATACCTTGAACTAATCCCAGAAATGAGAGTTACTTAAGAAGTTGCTCAGTTTTTTTTATGGCTGACTAATAGTAGTTGTGGAACATTAAGACAAGTCTGATTTCTGCTTTCTTAGTCTGTAATTCTGTATCCACTTTAACTAAACTGGCTTGCTACAAGCAAAGGCTGTGGCAAGGGACACACCTCCATAAGAAAACTTGAATGTTTTCAAGAGTAAGTATCATTAGATTTGCAGGAGCAGGTTTTGCTACTGTCTGTCTTACCTTATGCTACAGCATTCATAATTTTACTAAAGTTTGCACATTAAGCAACACTGTGTGGTAAGGTACTTACTGGTTATTATTACTATTAGTATTATTCGTATTACCTTGAATTGACATTGATATCCTAAAAATTCCATTCTGATCCTAGAACTGGAATTAAAAAGTGAAAACACTTATCATAGTGTTGTTGTGGTTCACAAATATAAGGCAGTCACAAATAAATCAAAATTAATACAATTCATATACAGTGCGTCCAACTTAAAGAGTAAACTTTTGGAAATAAAATGGGTAATGACTGTATTTTCTAAATTGTACATATTGAAGATATGGATTTTAATAATTTGCAAAGTATGGTCACATCCACCTAACTACACAACAACTTTGTGGTTTTGTGGTTAACATTTCGGTAATAGGTGACTGAAGTGTCACCTTTCAGATTAGATGTACAAAATTGTTTAAGCTGAAAAAAGAGAATTTATTGGTCCTGAGAGTGAACTAACTGGAGAGGCTGAAGGACTGGGTGGTAGAGTCAACACATGCCTACCTCTTGGTGCCTTAGGAGTGATTAGTTCCTTTAGCTTGTCTCCAGCCTGGAAAAACGAAGCCCTCTTAAAGGTAGTGGGCATATTAGTGACATCTACTAATAGCTCCGATTCAGTGAGTCGCCACTTACCGGTAGCGTTCCTCGTAGTCGAATGGGAAGAAGCCATATCAAGCACGCTATAAAGGGGAATCCCTACAGATTGGTCCCGTAAGTGCTCGGGTTATGGTCGCGTTATAATGACAATTGATGACGGATTGCGGTAGAACAGGTGACGTCAAATAAAATGGCGACAAATGTATTAAGTTCTATGGCAAACGTGTAGTTCTCTGTCTTCTATTGTTTATATTGTCTTTTTAGAAGTGGGAAACAGTGCTAGGCAGGTAAAGGTGTATATTTAGGGCCTGTTGTGTTTCTGCATGTTAGTTTCCAAAAAAATTACTCTTTAAATTGGACACATTATAGGACTAAGAAAAACGCAATAAGATATTGTAATACTGTAGATGCAGGTTAAAGAGACCCTACTTATAACTCCAAACAGTAAGATATTGTAATACTGAAGACACAGGTTAAAGAGACCCTGCTTATAACTCCAAACAGTAAGCAAATAGGCACTTAAAAATGGGGGTTTAGCAAGTGGTAACCTAAGAACTAGAACTGAGTGCAAACAACACATTGAAGAGACACATGAGTGGCCAGGAATAAAAAAAGGGCACTTAACAAAATGCAGCGAAAAGGGGCATGGCGCTTAACAACCAGCATCTACAGGTATCACAAATTCAGTAACAATGCTACAGAGCTATGAGAACATTGCTAGTGATTGAGGGTCATAAATTTAATAATGAGCTAAATATATCAGTATACATACGTAACAAGGAGCCTGACTATAATAATAATTGACATAACTCTTTAAATCACTCTGGAATATTCATTACCTTAACAAATACCTCAAAGACTGGTGCCTATATAAAACTTTCAAAAAACCCACCTTATGACGAGGTGCAGGTAAGTGCTGTATCCTGTTAGAATGTGCCACCATGCATGAAGATGAGTCAAACCTCCAAGCAATGGCCCAGTAGAACGATAAGCTCTAATACACACACAGCAAAATACCGCCTATTAAAATTTGCGGTCAAAATTATATACTGCAAATCATGTGCTTAAAGCCTTTAAAATTATATTACATGCATGTGCATGTACATATAAAATCAGGTAAGCTACACGGCCATACAGTGATAATTGTAGCAACATTTAATGAAAATCCTGTGACGTTAACACCCCCAATACCAACTCACATTAGCCATACTAAACTCACTCCAGTCAACCAATTCTATTGAATAAAGGCAGCATAATTTCAGTTGTTCCTGGACCTCGGGAACCCTAAGACTATTAAAATCTACTTGATAATTTCAGTTTTTCCTGGGAACCCTGAGACTATTAAAATCTACTTTATAATTTCAGTTTTTCCTGGACCTCGGGAACCCTGAGACTATTAAAATCTACTGTATAATTTCAGTTTTTCCTGGACCTCGTGGAACCCTGAGACTATTAAAATCTACTTTATAATTTCAGTCTTTCCTGGACCTCAGGAACCCTGAGACTATTAAAATCTACTGTATAATTTCAGTTTTTCCTGGACCTCGTGGAACCCTGAGACTATTAAAATCTACTTTATAATTTCAGTTTTTCCTGGACCTCGTGGAACCCTGAGACTATTAAAATCTACTCTCCAAGCTGGATGTGCTCTAACTTACACCCAGAGACCCACTCATAGGGCCAGCCATATGTTAATCCTATCCCCACAGTGTGGTATGTGGGGGCACATGGCACACCAAGGTAAGATTAATGCTTAATTACTTTTAATATAATAATTAACTAAAGACACTAAAGACACTTCAGGATACGCAATAACAACAGCAAGAGTTGAGAGACAAAAGAATGGTTCTAGGGATTTGCCTTTATATAGTTTGTGATCGGCTCCTCCCAATTTTAGCTTGTCCACTGACTACCAGAAAAAATGCAAATATAAATGAGGTCATAGGTCAACAGCAAAAAACTATTCTCAATGACAATAAAGCTAAGTATAGCACAAACTGAAAACTAGTGTTCACTTCTCCCGGGAGTGCATTCCTCACAGTCTCATGAATACTCTGAGGACGTTCCCACATGGTAAATAGGTTTATCATCTTTCAATAGCTTTTTTTTTTTCTCCTGGCACATTAGAAAGTCCAAGGAACTATATTTGATTGCATAAAACCATCAGAATTGGTGTTCACACTTTGATTGCCTTATGCCAAAATGAATCAGTGTTCAAGAATCTAGCAGCAAAATATGACGTATTAAAATAAATGTAATTAATAAACTTGACGAAGTGATACTGAAATTACTAACCATGGGAAGACTAACTTTTCTAACATACAGTGTAGTATGTTTTAGTACACGTTTTTTTAAATAGAAAATAGTAACATTGATCTGCTTGCATTGAAATGTGTTACTAGGACAACTAAAGAACAGCTGAAAATGTTCTTATAAAATGGCTGCTTTGTTCTTTTAGTACGCACTAGCTTTCTTCTTAAAAAATATGAAAACTATATTGCTCGTGTACACCTTATTTCTATTCACAGAACCTAAAAATAAGTTCCGAACTTAAAAATAAGTTCCGAACCTATAAGTTATTCATTTCTTATTCTTCTGTTTGATAAAAATAAAGTGAAAGTAATAATTATAGATAGAAGGTACTCAAGAAAATAATGATATAAAAAAAATGGTTAACTTTCAAGGAAAAGAACATCAAATGACTTTAACCTGCCATGTGCGTGAGATCATTCTTCATTCCATGTTTTGATGACATTACATAATTATGATTCAATAAAGTACTATCAAAGTACACACAGCCACAGCAGGAAAATGAAGTCTTATGGGTAATAAGATGGCATTTCATAATATTTCTTATTACTCAATAACATCATTTACTTTCAAGTTATAATGTTACAACTAAAATTAGAGTACTACAGATGGCAAATAACATGGAATAGAGAAAGTATTCATAAACCTAAAGGGTTCTATAATATAAAACAACTGTGTTGTAAAGCATCATAGGGTGTGGCTGCTCTGTTCTTATAGTGTATACCCACTAGCTTTCTCCTCTCTATTACTGTTTGCCAGTTTTGTTTCAATGAAGAAAGCTAGACCAGGATAGGGAGCACTATTGACTATTCTAGCAACCAATGAATTTTTATCAATGCCCTCCAAAACTGAGCAACAGATACAATATTTTTAACTTTCTAATCAAACCAACATAAATTTGATCAAACTAAATAAAAATGTACATATTTGAACAAAATGATGTGTAAGTGTGTATGACCAATACATTTCACTAAATATATACATTTTTCTCTAAGTTCAAATTCAGTTACACACTTGCACATTCAATGTCAAATGGCATTAACTGTGAGTTGGTATGTTTTCGTTTTTGCTTCTACAATGAAGAAGCTTATTTTTGAGTATTTTGTAAATTTTGGGCCAAAACAGTATTAACTGACAATCCAAAATTAACATTGTTTGAAGAAACAAGCCAAAAGAATACACCAAAGTATATTCTGAGATTCTAAACACTGAGTTGTATGTACACTATAGCTAATATTAATTTAGTAAGTAACAAAACCAGCCAACACATCGACTGTCTTAATGTCCCTGAACTGTTGGAATCTAATTTGGCGAGACTTCAATAACACCAGTAGCAGAACGAGACAAATGGAAACAGAAATATGCCAACTGTTCCCTTGAAATATGGGTCTCACTGTTCCCACAGACTGACACTTGTAGCTTGCTACAAATTCGTTATCTTGCACTCCTGCATTAATGACCAATTTCCACTTACTCATTGTCGACAGAGTAGCACAGATAATGACAGAAGGCAACGTTAATAGTAAAGCGTATAAAGCTAAAGTTCCATCATACTACGGCCATTTTCTCATCAGATCAAAATAGTGAAATAACCGATACACTCGGACGAGTTTCATGAGTAACACGCACAATATGAGCGTCATGGGAACACTCCACCCATACAGCCAAACTGAAATATTTACACACCAAGTTTACAACATCTTTATGGCTTGAACGCCAATGCATGGAACTCAGCAACAGGTTATAGCCCAACAGAAGGTAGCATCCCAGGAAGGACAGCAGATTCAGAGGCACAGCTGTAGCTCTAATGGTTGGTTCCTTTCTGAAGTATAAATAAAGTGTGAGAGTGACCGAAATAAAAACAAATACCAGCAGAGAAGTGACAGAAGAGATAATAGACAGCACATCTAGTTCATTGAGGTGTATGTCAGGTGGTATATAAGGAAGACTTACTGAACTCAGACCTGCAGATGTACTGTAATTAGATATGAACTGCTTACTTCTATTCTGTTGCAAAAAATACATCCTCGCTAGTCTGGCCTTCGTGCTGATGTTACAGCGAGTTAAAATTATAGGACCACAACCAGATGCCATCCTTGTCTCCTTATTTAAAGTACCAACTTTGCTATTAGAAGTACCTGTAACTAGATCTAAAAAATACCGGAACAAAATTACTTTGTCATAACATGAGTTTATAAGTTCACTATCATAGTTAATAACTAACCATACATAGCCTGGCCAGCTCATATCATAAAACAATCTCTTACACATTAAAAAGTCTACCAACTTCTTAGGCAGAGAAACGATGATCACACGATATTGAAACTTCTTCAATTTCTTTAAAATCCTATCAATATGATCAGAATTGAAAATTTGCATAAAGTTCGATTTAAAATCTGATTTAAAGTTGAAATAGCAATGTTCCACAGTGTGCAGATAGAAGCTGTCTGCTGCATCCGTTACTATAGCTACCCTCTGCCAATTAGCTTACTTCACAATTTTAAGAACCGCTTCTGCCATAAATTTAGAGGAATCAAAGGAGAAGTATCTAAACTTATTAGAACTTTCATATTCTAGTGGAGCACAGAAGGAAGTCGAACATGAAATTACAGCGCCATATTCTCTTTTACAAGAAACTAAACCGTTCCAATTATCCAATGCTTGAATATCACAATTGCCTTCCAAAGGCCAACAAATAGTGTTGGTACCAAGTACTTGAAAACTGAAATTAGAGCATTGGATGATATCGTAGGGAGAATTCAATGACTCTTGGGAAACCACACTAATGCAGCTAATCTGTTCACTGCTACACTGAGGTAGCAAGTCTCAAGTTATTGCAGCTATGAGCAAAAGTAAAAGACATTATTAAAATTAAAGCTAACATCTCCACCACTAAAGTCAGGAACTGAATTACCTAAAACTGAAGGTTGAGTTAGATAGTTTCCCCAGTGCTTTATAACCACAAAAAATATGAGGAAATGACACACAAAAAGAAAATCCTACTACAAGGAAAAGTTCATAATTTTTTTAAACCTGTAAACATGTTTTGCCCTCTAGTAAACAACAGATGCTATGAATCAGAAGTACAAAAAAATGACTATAATAAATCCTAAAAGAACTCGGAGTAATTCAAGACATAACTGGGTAATAAAAATAAAAGCAAAACTAGTGTAAACCAGAAGTACTTCAAGCATTCAAGACCATTACCTAATCCCAATAATGATACGTATCTTTAGGTTCACGACTCCCCACGTGGAAAGTTGCACTTGGCATACTAAACCTGAAAACCTGACTCACTAATTCCCTGGAAAAATAACCAAACTTTTTTAAACATAACAAAAGCAACATTATCATCTGAAGTATACCAGATTCTAGTGTGATGTATATTTAGGATTGATAACAATCGATTGTTACTGTTCTCTATCGATTAGTTCATCAGTGAACCTTTTATATTTCCTTTTCTTGACCCATTGTATTCAGGAATACACACACCACCACCGTTGTTACAAGTGACCCTTTACCGACCCAGCTCATCTTCAGTCATAAACACACACATCGCCACTGTCAGTGACAATACTTTACCAAGTCGGCCCAGCTAATGAGTTTCTCAGAATACACACACCGTCATTGTCAGTAATGTCACAGTTATCCTTAAAACACTTAATACTTCCTAAACCCTTACCATACAGGCATAGCTAAATAAATAACCCCTTACCGAATGGAAGGACAGAATATGTTGTCTATGTTCCAAAGGAAGAAGCCAAGACCATAACACATGACTGAAAACATGGCTGCACCGAAAAACTTCCACTTTCCTATTATTCTACACACACACACACACATACACACACACACATACACACACACACATACACACACACATCGTCTATGAGAATTTAATTACGTAAATCATGGGAAATAAACATCATACTATAGCAATAAAATAAAAACATTAAAATTTTTCTGTTTTCATTTTAAAAATACAAATGCCTTTATGCTAGCACTTGTCTGCCGACCACACCTTATTAAAAAAATAACATTACATATAGACACACATACATACATACATACATACATGTATACATATGCACATTCACACATACATACATTAGTTTGTATATTTTAAGATGCTTAAACAATTTAAATAATTAGAAGCACGTGCAAAAATTGAGGTCCTACCATACTCGATTAAGTTACATTTGAAAGTGTCTTACGAGCTTTGCTCACTCGCCAATTACCAATCATCAAGTTTACATAGTCTCTTGCCTTTGATGACCCTTACCCAAGACTTCTGAATCCAAAGAAAACGATAACCACCACCAAAATGCCATAAGCCACCTGAGTACACACACACACACGCACACACACACGCAGGGCAAAAAAATATATACTGTATAATATATTAAGTACTTGACTTTGAAATGTATTGCCAGTTACAGCAAACAGCCTAGCTGCTCATGAAATATGTAGCCATATCACACTCTGACAGACAGACATGACAGACAGACATGACAGACATGACAGACAGACATGACAGACAGATATGACAGACAGACAGACATGACAGACAGACAAGACAGACAGACAGACATGACAGACAGACGAGAGACAGAGACATACAGACAGATATGACAGACAGACAGACATGACAGACATGACAGACAGACAGACAGATATGACAGACAGACAGATATGACAGACAGACATGACAGACAGACATTGACAACGACATGACAGACAGACAGACAGACAGACATGACAGACAGACAGACAGAGACACAGACAGACAGAAATGACAGACAGACAGACATGACAGACAGACATGACAGACAGACAGACAGATATGACAGACAGACAGACAGATATGACAGACAGACAGACATGACAGACAGACATGACAGACAGACAGACAGATATGACAGACAGACAGACATGACAGACAGACATGACAGACAGACAGACATGACAGACAGACATGACAGACAGACAGACAGATATGACAGACAGACAGACATGACAGACAGACAGACAGATATGACAGACAGATATGACAGACAGACATGACAGACAGACAGACAGATATGACAGACAGACAGGCCGCAGAAAGTATACGGAATTGATTGAATTTCTAAAAATGGTCGTTTCTTCAAACAAACAATCAACTTGCAACGCTCCACATTGAAATGGCTATAACATGCAAACTGTATCCCATGAGAGTAGTGTATCAGGTAAGCTTTGTTAGTACAAATAAGCATCATAGTTTGCTATGGTAACAAAAAACAAAAATTACGTATGTACATACATACATACATACATACATACATACATACACACCACACACACGCACACACACAAGCACACATCTCACCTCCTGAATAGTTGGGTCATTGATAATGAGATAAATCTGGAAAAAAAAAAGCAAGGTAAAGTCATTAAAATGACACACCCTTCACACACAGTAAAAAAATGCATTCTTCAATATTACTTATTCAAGCTCACTATGTTTACACACTGGACCTTCCCTTCACCAACATACTTCTGATGCACAGCTACATATGGGTATGACTGATAAAGCTTCCCCATACTAATATGATAACAGTTGCCTGTGGCTATAGCTGAGGGGTTCCGGAATCCATTATTGTGTCTTCAAGCCTTCAAGCCATATCAACAGCTTGCAAGTGTCAGTTGTGGTTTATGAAGTTTGCCACTTTTCAGGGCTATCAAACCATGCAGGTTTTATTTCACTCATTCTGAGAATGTCAGACTAATAGGGCAACTACAGAGACTGATAGTGAGTAGTTGCTACTAAGGAGGGAGGAGGAGAGGGGGGGGTGAACACCAGGATTTCTCCCCCTAAGTTTAGTCTAGTTCCCTCTCATTCCACCCCTGAACAAATTCCCCTCCTCTCACATATTTTTCTCCACCACTAGCCAATACCAAACTCTGATGAAGTTGAGACAAGTTGGCCAATAGGAATAAGCCTTGCCTGATCTCAACTGATCTTACCAGTACCTTACAAGAACATGCATGCAAGTTTCTTGCTTGTTCACAGAGGTGAATACCTTGACAGATCTTGACTGATTTTTCCAGAACCTTACATGATTCTTGAATGAAATTTCTTCACTAAATCATGCCAGTGTTGTTGTTTTTTCATGATCTTGCACAATCTTGCCAGATATTTTAGCTAGTGGCTGACAGTATGATTAGTTAGTATTGCGTACACACAATAGCCCATTCCAAATCATACTTACAACTTATTATATCGTATTGGACACACTTTCACTAAACATGCTAGATTCCATAGATCCTTAGATGACCCCTTACCAAAGCTCGTCAGACAGGGTAAACACTGTGTATATTCCTTACCAAATTCTCGGAAACACTACCACACTAATAACCCCGTGGCCACTAGTTACCAAATACTCATTTACTAGTCTGGCCACTATTTTGGAACACACCGAAGTCCTAACTTACCAGAGTTACCACCACTGTATACACAGTGACCACCGACATTCTGATCACCTTCCATTTCTCAAACACCGGGTGACCGGCGCTCTCTCCCATCTCCAGCCTGAGCAGAGTCCACGTGTGTGGTGTACGACATGCACGTACATGTGCACGTATGAGTGTGTACATGTGTATGTGTGTGTGTGTGTATACGTGTGAACACAGACAGGCAGTATGAATGAATAGAACACTAGTGGCTATGCAAATGCAAACAGTTAGTCTTACAATGGATAGAGCATGCACGCAGCGAGGATCAGCATTGGCAGTTCATCCAGTAACTACACCATAACACAGATAAAGGCATTGTTAATAACTTGTAATTCGCGTTGAACGTCAAACATACTGGAACCTACACCCATGCCATGGAAATTAAATCAGTAGAACCGATCAATACACTCGGCAAATGGTTAACAAACAACAAACAAACAAACAAAAAGGTACATATAGTCTAACGCCAAACATTGTCATTCTTCCTGTATGCCCCTCCCACCACCACACCCCTTCCTTGCTCCACTCGTTTCTTACGTTTTTACAAAAGTGTAAAATAAATTCTTCTTTTTGAATGCTAATTCATCTTATTACAAAGCAAATATAAAACATCTCTTACATCAGGCAAGAAATATCCAACATTGCTATCAAAAGTTATACAGAAATTAAAGACAATTCTACGGTGCTTCACTTCATTAAACAGCTACTCAAGTGGTAGTGAACATACTCTTGTTATGTTCGTGAACCCAATATGTAATGGTGAGGTGCTAATATAAAAAAAAACAAGTTTAAAGCTCAGTAAACTGGATACATTCCACTTAGAATGAAGACCCTTTACCTGCATGGAGTGCCTGAGGGTGCAGTGGAACATGAATGAACCAATACCTAAAACTACACAAACACACACATACCAATAAATCAGCTAACACACAATTACAACCATCAGGCGCCCACGGGTAAAATATACAGGAAACTCTTTTAATGACTATAATGAATCCTTTCACAGTTTTAATGACTATAATGCATCATTTCACAGTTTTAATGACTAGAATGCATCCTTTCACAGTTTTAATGACTATAATGCATCATTTCACAGTTTTAATGACTATAATGCATCCTTTCACAGTTTTAATGACTATAATGCATCATTTCACAGTAGTACTAATGGCTAGAAGGGTAACTAAGCTTTTACACTATAATTTATTAAAAATAAAAATTTAAACCGTAGCTTACAATAAATTAAGACAACTCAATTTCTTACTCAAAAGCCACGTGTGACACAGAAGATAGCGAGCCTCTAACTTGTATCTCCTGCATTGCCACAGACCCAGTAGTGCCGGGACAATGTATGCCGCGTTGCTGAGGGTATTCCCTGGAGCCATAGTGGAAGACAACACAAGAGAAGCTAGTCAAGAGTGTCTGAATTGACTAATACAACACAGATTCATATAGTGCAATGAAAATAAGCCAAGAAAGTTGCATCTGTTGAGGATCTAATCCAAAATACTTTGGGTAAGTATGGGATCATGCTCTCGTACGTTTTTGCAACAGCCAATATCAAACTGCGCATATTTTTTTCAATTCATAATCTCGGCCATTTCTGATCATACGAAAATTATTTAATTGTGTTATACATTCAGTATATGTACTTGCCCCTGGCCAGATCAAGTCATAGATTTTTAAAAAGCTTCACTTTATTGATAAATCTAGATCGAGATATAGAGTACGCATCAAAATTAATTAAACATATAAACAAATACTGTAAAGAGAATAGTTTGTGGCTAATGAAAAATAATACATACCTCCATTTGCATCCGACTACTGATGAGAAGTCAATTTAGCTATTGCAATTAAAAAAATGTTAAGGCCAAATGTAGAGATAAAATAACATTCCATAACTGATACTTGATCTGATTTAATTAAGTGTACTCAAATTAATAAAAGAGGGGAGTCACCTACATATATTGCTAAAATATTAGTTAATTTCTTGGTTTCCAGTTGCTTTTTTAATCACCGTTTGGTCGTTGTTTTGATTCTGTCCGTTTACTTCATGCAGCAGCTATGACTAAAGACACTCACACAACTCCGCTACGAACTCAGTGCGAACATAGTTTTCTTCACAAAAGTCCAGAGTAGAAGTGGGCACCCCCCAGTAACCATTCCTGATCACCTCCTCAGGAGCTATATATGGTGGCATCGAGAACTGCAACAGCTTCAGCTCTCCCCTCCTCTCTCAGCCCTAGTTGGGCGGATGTCGGGCTCCGCCCAACTATTGCAAACCCACTTTACCGAATGTATTTTTGATGGGGGCTAATTGAATTCGACCACAAAGTTTGTCCGGGGGGGGGGGGGGGGGGGGGGGGGGGGGGGGGGCTGATTTAGAGTGCTGGCTCGCGTCCCGCGTAACTCAACCCTTTACCGTTCGCTGTGCAGGTAAGGGTGGTCTTGCTACGCGAGGTTAGTCTACTCTAACGCGTGGCTCTTTAACCGAGCTCCAGACCCAAGTTATGTCCAGTACTGCCCCCACCTGACACCCCCAAGCAATAAATCTGAGGGGCCTGTCCCCCCCCCCCCCCCCCCCCCCCCCCATGTGATTCCATCTCCCTGCTGCTGTATCCATTATCTTTACCACATCATGTTTTCCCCTAGCCTCTCCCCTTGACAAAGCACAATTCATTATAATGACCCAGCTGTTGACATTATTTATGCATTTCTTTACTGAATGAAAGTATTCAAAAACATTTCTTAGAGATACCATAGGCCCAGAGAGGCTATCTGCTTCACAATTGCACATATAATTATACACCATATCAGTTCATCTTAATGTTTTGACGTTCAAGTAGAGTGAAATGTAAATACCATACTTTATTATTTATTGAACATCAAAATGCTTATTTCTTCATCCTATATTTGATTAAATGGGAGTAGTCTTTATAAAACAACAGCCCACCCCCCACCCCTCCTTCCTCTACAAAGTTCTAGATCCGCCCCTGTTATTGATTTCTTGTCGATGACCTGCAAATTTTCCAGCAGTGCTAACTTAAATTGACAAAAATTGCCTTTTCTTGACTACCTTGGCCTACTGTCACACCTTTATTTTATCACAATTATTTCATAGCCCCAGAATGTGAAAGAAGAGTGTGGTAATTCAAGCTTTTGTTATCAATAAACTGAATTAATAAGTTCACAATCTGACAACTTGTCACATTTAAGTTTCGTCTCTGAAAGAACTTCCATATAAGGAATGCCATACTGATACTACAAAAAATAAAAAATAATATTATGTTAATACAATGTCATTCATCAATGCACACAGTAAGTATACATCCTAACCTGTAACTTGCATGGATGGCCTAGATATTCCATTCTGACAGTGGAACTATACAAATGTAATACAACATTCACAGAAAGTGATGTAATGTAACCAAAATTCTGACATGAGCATTATACTCTGAAAGTACAATATATTTATCATGTGCTCATAATTAATTCAAGTATCAGCATCAATGCTATTGTGTTGTTATTGACTGTTTGCACCATTGGCAGTTACCTATTTATCAGTATTGCATTGAGTCTATTCAAGTTATTCTTTGTTTCCTCCGTCCCCCTTTTGACCCTTACCCATCCTATGTACAACCCTTTACTTCTTACCACCTCCTTCACTCACCCCGGTCCAGCCCCTGCCCCATACCTACATCAATAATTAGAACAAGTCCTACCTACACCTTCATCTAATAAACACAGTGCTCGACTAGCTATGTTTGATGCAATGTTCTATATAGTTTTCCATATGTATACTTTTGTTGTGGCCTTATTTGAACCTCACAATATGAGAAGAAACGTTCTAGAACCAGAACTGTACTGTAGTAAATAATGTATGGCCCATTAAGACCTAACTTGTTCATTTGGATTATCAATAATAACATGTATTTCTCCTTCTCAGGCACACTACACACACACACACACACACACACACACACACACTTCTTCATTACAGTAATAGTTCAAGCTTCATAACTTGCATTACTCTATATAACACCTACTTTACGTGGCAAAATACAATTGGGTAATTTCCATTCAGTATTATTGTAAGCATACCTGATGACAAGAGTGCAATAGCTACTGTATGCCATCAAGACATGCCACCATGCATGTAGCTGAGTCAGGACTCCTCCCACTGGGTCAGTAGAGCGAAAATGTCTAGCAATAAAATCATCAGTGTATTTCATAAGAATTTTAACATTTGCTTTTCTTAGAACACTCAGTAATGTTGTGCTACATTGTTCATTAGCTGCTCATTCTCTATTATTATTTTTTTCTTTTTTTCTTTTTTTCCATCCCTCCAGAATTATTAATCCATTTTTTTACCTCAGGGAAGGACAAAAGTTATTGTCGATAATCCATAAGATAAAAGCCACAATGTTGCAAGCAACACACACCATAGCAAATGTGAAGTATTTGTATTTGGCAATATTCCTGCAACAAAATTGATTTTTTGTTAATAATGAAAATGGTATAATGACTATATTTTACAATTTAATTATAAAATATAATCCTGAAACTCAAAAGTGGAAGTAAAATTAAAATTTTAACTTGCACTGGCATGGAACATTGTATAGCAATAGCATTACCACAACATGCAGACATTTTGAACTCGTAACATCTCTAGATGACTTCACTGTCTGCATTCATGAAGCAATTTGCTTCATACAATTTATTCTTAGAGTTTAAAGCATCATCACCTTGTAGTTATTCATTCTTACCTCAGATTTCTGAGACCTACGAGAGCAATAGCTACAACCATGATAGCATAGGCCACCTAAAATGAAGCACTATAATAGAGATAGACTGAAAGAGTCTGAACTCACCTCATGAAATATTGGATCATTGATAAGAATATACGTCTAATACAAATACAATATATCTTACAATAATTTTGTTTCTTGGAATATACATAAGACTTGACAGCAAAAAAATACCACAGAACGCATTATTTTAAATACCCTTATTTGAAAATTTTTTGTGTAAAGCTATTTCATAATGGAAAATCATAATAATAATATCTGCTTAGCTATTATAGATTTGCTACTTTTGTCTTTTTTTAATACAATGGAACATTTGAACTTACCAGAACTACTATAGTAGTATATGTATAAAGTACAACTGTAGTGCCTATTGAAAACCGAGTGTATTGGCCCTTTTTCTCTCCCATTACTAACCTGATATTAAAAAAAGAAAAAAACAGAAAAAATATTGTCAATAACATTAATACAAAACTTTTAAAAAATACTTACATTATATAAAGGACATTGGCAGATAAAATAAGCATCATAAGTTCATCCAGCAGCTGAATAAATATTATAATGAATTATAATAACAAAAAAATGTGATTGGCTAATTAACTCATTCATCCTAATAATATTTCACCTGCATGGAGAGTTTCAGAGTGCTGTGAAATAGGAGAGATCCAATGCCTAAAACTATTGGCAATAAAGAATTGGTCTTCAATATAAATATTTTTGAAGGGGTTTTATCCTTTCAGTACCTGCCAGCAATGAGTATCCCACTTTGTAGCATGTATCACAGCTAAACTTGATGCACTGCCACAAACCAACTATTGCCAGGATAATGAAGGCTGTATTGCTGATAGTATTCCCTATGTAAATACAATTTCACAGCTATGTCAGTGAACTGATAACTGAATGAAAAATACAGTTAACTGATCAGTTGTAGTTATACTAACTAGTTAATTATATATTCCTAAATCTTTTTGATTCTCTATTTAAAAGATTAGCTGTCAAATTATGGTTTCATCAGTGGGTCAGAATCAGTATTGCACATAGCTAGACCTACTTTTTTAACACAATAGCTAGAGCTAATTCCAACAGATTACCAGTCAGAATATAGCTGAGCATTATTTGACAGCTAGGTATCTAAGTCAATTAGCCAGATAACCTACAAAGTACACTATATTTCTGTAACTGAATTTGTACTGTCGTTCATTACTTACAAAACTCGGCTATAAATATGGAGTTAATATAGTTCTCTTCACAAAAGTCAATAGTCGAGGTAGGGATACCCCAGTAGCCATCACGTGGCTGTTCCTCCGGAGCGATGTAGGGAGGCATACTACTTGGGGAAACCCTATACCCTGTTCAAACCCGTCAACATCGAACTTGACACTGCAGGTTCGATCCTTCGCGCCGATAAAGAAAAGTCCTTGACGACCGCGGTATTCTGTAAAGTGCACGTGAATTTCAATTAAGGAGTTTCAGTTCAAAACCAAATTTTGACCTTAATTACCATAGCTATTGCTGCTTCTGTTGTTGTTGTTGTTATTATTATTATTATAATAATAATTATTATTATTGTTATTATTATTACTATTATTATGATTAATTATAATGTCCTCTATTCCATTCATTAATTTCATTATGGTTAGATTAATTAATATTGCTTTGTTTGTTTGTGGTTCTTATTTGCCATTACAAGCAATTGTCCCATTTACAATAAAAATTCGATGATAAATCCGTTCACAAAACTTCTTCCAAAATTCATTGCATAATATTAAGTAATAAACTTTCAAGTCAAATTTCAAGTATACAGTTTGCAATATGTTATGGATATTACTGATCCTCAGATTCTGTCGTGTTAGTTCCACCATCTTCATCCTCAGCTTTCCCTTCCTCGCTTTCTTCCTCTTCCTTATCCTCTTCTTTGCTGTCTTCTGAAGATTCTTTTTGGATTTCAGAACTATCTGCTCCAGATGCTTTCTTGGATGAATCCAAATCGTTATTATCTTTCTCTTCAGCTCTTGGGCTATCATTATTAGAATCTTCTGCTGCATTACCAGTCTCCTCTGTTCCTTCTTGCTCTCCTGTTGTTTCCCCATCAGTGGAGTCTAGCACTAGGCGCTCCATATATTCATTGATGCTTGTCAAAGCACTTTCATTGTCAAGAATAATGGCTATCTTTGTGGCATTCTTAAACCACTCTAAAGCTTCTTCCTTTTCTCCCTTCTTTTCTACAAGTGGTACAAATAAATCACATAATTATTTAATTAGATTTCTCTGAATTTTGTCTGTGCTACTGAAGAAGGACTTACCATGTGATTGGGCAATGAGCATGTCCGCATTAAGCATCCAAATGTCATCCTGTGCCTCATCAGCTGACTCCAAGCACTTGTGCCCCAAGTCAATAGCTGCGTCATACTCACCGAGTCCCAATCTACACCGACCCAGCTCATGCATTAGCCACGCCCTCTCCTCTGCTGTTGCCAGGAGGGGAAGCTTTCGTTCATAACTGCATATAAAAATATATGCAATAATGTCCTTTGTTATTGTCTATCTTGGATGAGTAGGTATTCTTAAAACTGAGCACAATTCCTAAACGATTTTTTGATTTTTTACTTACTCTTATAATAACTATTATGATTAATGATAGAGTAGTAGTAGTAGTAGTAGTAGTAACAGTAGTAGTAGTAATAGTAGTAGTAGTAGTAGTAGTAGTAGTAGTAGTAGTAGTTTATTGTTGTTGTTTTGTTTTTGTTTCTTTGTTTTTCAGTTTTGAGCCTAACACAAAATTAAGACTTGCTTACTTCTGTAGCAGCCATAAAGCTGTTTAAAGGCAGCTAATTATATTTATTTGTTCGTTAAATATTTACTTGTGCTATTCCTTAGCTATAAGCAGTATCTGTAACACAATTTCACACACACTGGTTTTGTAGTCATACCAACACAAGACTTACTTTCTTGGCTTGACTATTGGATAATGGATTTTTAAGTAAAAACTATACTATTGTGTAGGGGGGCGTACAGCTAAGACAAACAGTGCATTAATAAAAATAACTTTCAACTGCCACTAACTTGACAAATAGAAAATGAGCTCCAGTAAATTTGTATGGCTTAACTGCATCTACAAAAATTTGATATGTCAGAGACAACTTATTTCAAAGAGGTAAATAATTAAGTTTTGGAAGATATGGGTAAAGGTTGATCTATCAAAGAATTGCGTTAAGTGGAGCATGGGACGGGTTTGACCTCAAAGCAAAAGCAAAAACATAAGGGTCAAAGTACAAAATGACATATGCTCATTGTACGAGATGTGTGTGCATTCATGAATAAAGCTTAGCCTGCAGTTGGTAGTATCATCAGTAAATGATGACAACTGGTTGTGTG
>WLWD01001644.1_pt1 | contig 59773 bp, 46 predicted proteins | sample 6712731 | NCBI WGS metagenome assembly WLWD01 (sample SAMN12718690, study PRJNA576275) | sponge metagenome | isolation source: marine sponge | host: Mycale hentscheli | place: New Zealand: South Island, Marlborough, Capsize Point | collected 2014-11-01 | reverse complement strand
ATGAAAGTGATGTTAGGAGTTCCACCAAGAAATCCGATTGTAAATTCTAAAATAAGAAATTAAATTCATCATGGTTAGACTCCTATATTCATAGATAAACCATGATCCTTTAATTTTTTTAACTAGCCAACTAGCTATAAATACTTACGAGCAAAAACTGATCCAAATAAGAACAAAAGCAAAATAGGGACCGTAATCCACTTCATCATTGTACAGGAGGGCAAGTCCACCAAGCTAGTATATTACAGTCTTTGTCACGAGATCTATATAGCTGTGTTTAAAGTACAATTTAGAAGCACAACAACGTTCAGAGGCTTCCCATACCAACAAATTAGCTAGTTCTTTTACCACAGGGACTCGAGGTACTACGGCTACGAGGACTTCTCGCGTAGTCGCAGCTCTGTAGGTGTGGTGCACACTAATTGTGGTTATATTGTAATGCAGGGAAAAAAACCCAGATGCATGACCGCAAACCCACCGCTAAGCTAAGCTTCGGATGACGTTATGTGCAGAACGGCTGACCCTCACCTTTGACCTAGAGCGCGACCGACCAAATGAACTTTAAACCTTAAGCACGCACGCATGCGCATACGGCTGACCATCGCTGCGGGGCTGACCATTGCTGCGGGGCTGACCATCTCGGGGGGGGGGGGGGGGGGGCTGACCATCTTTGCGGGGCTGAGGGCTGACCATCTGTGGGGCTGACCACTGCTAGGACTGACCATTGCTGAGGGGCTGACCATTTCTGCTTTGACAGACCCACCTCAGTCATGCTGAAGTACATGATCACTTGGAAAAATAGCTGTGGGTACACATCAATATTTTGCAACTGTAGTTTTGTAATTATAATACTTGTTCACACAACAATCAAAGGGTGTGGCTTCAATTTTGGATGTGACTGCTTCTTCTAAAAGTTGAAGCAAATGTTATACTGTGTGACCCATATTCTTAAGTCGACAGACCACAACTCCATAAAGTTCATGGAGCAATCGTGTATGTATCTAGAGTATATCTAGTAGTGACAGTGAGAGCAGCATACAAGTACTTTTCCTGGGTCCATGAATCTCACTCGCCTCCTCCTCCCTTCCCCCCTCCCCTCCTCCGCCCCCCTCCCCTGCCTCTCTTCCCCACCCATATTTGTTCATAGAATGTTTCTCCAATTTGTTAGAGTAAATTGTAGCATTGTATTACTCGTTAAATACAACTTCAGTACGATCAACGTAACGACTCAAGGCAGCGCTACAAGAGGTCACTAACTGAAGAAACCTTGAGTACTATGTTAGTTAGTCAACTTTATTCTGAAAATGCAGTCTGTTTGTAAGCTAGTATAACATTACCAATGCCATTAGATACTAATGAACTATTCCATAAAATAAAATACTGTAAACTTCCAGTATGAAGAAGTTTTTAAAAAGTTGGATTATGACAGTGTCAGTGATAGGTTTAGTTGTCCTCAATACTCCAGTAGATTTTTTCATTCAAACAAGGATTGAATCGTTGTCACTGGAAACGTATCCACGGCAATTCTTTGGACACTCTTGCATCTCAAACCTGTAACAAAGAAGGGAAAGTAATCACGTTACCAAAGGTCCAGTGCTCCCTTCAGGAACACAATGCTGTTTTCACTACTACAGTACAGTACAGCACTTGATGTTACACTGCTCATCTCTACTCAATAAAGGTCTTACTAATAACCATTAAATAGGAATGCTTAATTAGAATATTAAAATATACATTATGAATAGTAAGAACAAAAAAAAACAAGAAAATTACCTATTACTAAGATGAATGAAAGAGACCACAATGGCACTTTGTATACTGTACACATATGTATGTGCAAGTGTATACAATATAAGTTTGTACATGAGGAAACCAGGTGTGACGAGCCCCACAACAAAAATTTTTATTTGTACAGACATAGCAGCAAAAGCTCTACAATTTACTCATGGGCTGATACAATAATTTGTAATAATCGAAACTATCATTTCTCAATGATTTTACATGTCACAGTTGTTCATGCCACAGTTGTTCATGCCACAGTTGTTTATGTCACAGTTGTTCATGCCACAGTTGTTCATGCCACAGTTGTTCATGCCACAGTTGTTCATGCCACAGTTGTTCATGCCACAGTTTATGTCACAGTTGTTCATGCCACAGTTGTTCATGCCACAGTTGTTCATGTCACAGTTGTTCATGCCACAGTTGTTCATGCCACAGTTGTTCATGCCACAGTTGTTCATGTCACAGTTGTTCATGTCACAGTTGTTCATGTCACAGTTGTTCATGCCACAGTTGTTCATGTCACAGTTGTTCATGTCACAGTTGTTCATGTCACAGTTGTTCATGCCACAGTTGTTCACGTCACAGTTGTTCATGCCACAGTTGTTCATGTCACAGTTGTTCATGTCTCAGTTGTTCATGTCACAGTTGTTCATGCCACAGTTGTTCATGTCACAGTTGTTCATGTCACAGTTGTTCATGTCACAGTTGTTCATGCCACAGTTGTTCATGCCACAGTTGTTCATGTCACAGTTGTTCATGCCACAGTTGTTCATGCCACAGTTGTTCATGTCACAGTTGTTCATGCCACAGTTGTTCATGTCACAGTTGTTCATGCCACAGTTGTTCATGCCACAGTTGTTCATGTCACAGTTGTTCATGCCACAGTTGTTCATGCCACAGTTGTTCATGTCACAGTTGTTCATGCCACAGTTGTTCATGTCACAGTTGTTCATGCCACAGTTGTTCATGTCACAGTTGTTCATGCCACAGTTGTTCATGCCACAGTTGTTCATGCCACAGTTGTTCATGCCACAGTTGTTCATGCCACAGTTGTTCATGCCACAGTTGTCATGCCACAGTTGTTCATGCCACAGTTGTTCATGCCACAGTTGTTCATGCCACAGTTGTTCATATCACAGTTGTTCATGTAAGTGCATGTGATAGAGAGAGTACATATTATGATTGCAACATTGTGCTCACATCTATTAGGGAATCCTGTACAACACGTACATTACATGTTATTTCACAACAATGGGCAATGTACTACAGGAAGATTGGCCTTGCTGATGTAGATACAAGCATGAATATTGAAAGACATGTTTGCAGTAACAATTTAACACATGGTGGAATTCTAATATTACATTAATTTGCTTCCATCAGCTCAAGATTAATGAATGGCAAAGTAAACAAACTTGTTGATGGTCTCTTTCATACTTCGGGTTCGAACACATTTTACTGGTGATAGCAATGCTACTTCAGCATTTGATACACCCAGTACCCAAGTGGGTAAGGATCGTTATTTGGATGCACACATACTTCCACTAACTAACAAAATAACTGATGTGGAAGAAAGTGGGTAGAGAGAACGGGAGACATCAACATGGGATAGTCTAGTCAAGTGACAGTGCCTTAGTAGTAACAGTCGGTGTGCCTGGTGGAGACAGCAAAAGACACAAGTGAGAAGGAGCATGTCCTGATCGCGTGATGGGGTAATTGAGTGAGTGTCATGCAGATGCATACAGATGTCAGCCTGAGAACAGATAGGCAGTGAGCCTTAGAATACATGAGCAGTGAGCCTAAGAATACATAGACAGTGAGCCTAAGAATACATAGACAGTGAGCCTAAGAACACATAAGCAGTGAGCCTAAGAATACATAAGCAGTGAGCCTAAGAATACATAAGCAGTGAGCCTAAGAATACATAAGCAGCAAGCTTAAGAATACATAGACAGTGAGCCTAAGAATACATAAGCAGTGAGCCTAAAAATACATAGGCAGTGAGCCGAAGAATACATAAGCATTGAGCCTGAGAATACATAAGCAGTGATCCTGAGAATACAAGGCAGCAAGCCTGAGAATACATAAGCAGTGAGCCTGAGAATACATAGGCAGTGAACCTGAGACTAGATAGACAGCAAGCCTGAGAATACATAGGCAGTGAGCCTAAGAATACATAGGCAGTGAACCTGAGACTAGATAGACAGCAAGCCTGAGAATACATAGGCAGTGAGCCTGAGATAAGATAGGCAGTAAGCCTATGAATCGATAGACTGTGAACGTGAGAATACATAGAAAGTGAGTCTGAGACTACCTAGGCAGTAAGCTTGAGAAAACATAGGCAGCAAGCCTGATAGTGCATGCAAATATAGATAGGCCCTGGGCAGCCAGACTCATCACTGACGATGTATTATCATGCTTGAGTATTTGTTCTTGTTCTTACCCATTCTCACACTCAGACTTGCTGCCGATCTAGTTGCACATCGTCATACTCTATCTGTGCACTCTCAGACTCACTGCCATCCGATCTTGCACTATCAGACTTGCCTACCTAATCTTGCACTGAGTGTGGCAAGGCAACACAAGTGCGAGATAGGTGGCGAACCTGATAGTTTAAACAAGATATCTGGGTGTGGGACTATAGATAGGTGGCTAGTTTGAGCATGAGAATAGATAGGCAGTGAGCCCGAGAGTGCAAAAATACATTGGTAAGCTAGAGAGCCTTAACAGCATTGGGTGTGAAAACAGATAGACAGTAACATGAGTGTGAGAATAGACCGGCAGGTAGCCTGATAGTGTGAGAATAGACAGGCAGTAAGCCTGATAATTTGAGAATAGACCGGCAGTAAGCCTGATAGTGTGAGAATAGACAGGCAGCGAGCCTGAGTGAGAGTGAGAATAGACAGGCAGCAAGCCTGTGAGATAGGCAGGCAGCAAGCCTGAGTGAGAGTGAGAATAGACAGGCAGCGAGCCTGAGTGAGAGTGAGATAGGCAGGCAGCAAGCCTGAGTGAGAGTGAGAATAGACAGGCAGCGAGCCTGAGTGAGAGTGAGATAGGCAGGCAGCAAGCCTGAGTGAGAGTGAGATAGGCAGGCAGCAAGCTTGAGTGAGAGTGAGAATAGACAGGCAGCGAGCTTGAGTGAGAGTAAGAATAGATAGGCAGCGAGCCTGAGTGAGAGTGAGAATAGATGGGCAGTGAGCCTGCGAGTGAGAGTAGACATGTAGTAAACCTGATAGTGAGAGAATATGAGCCTGATAGTGTAAGACTAAACAGGCAGCGAGCCTGACAGTGAGAGAATAGATGACTGTGAGCCTGATAGTGCCAGAATATACAGGTAGTGAGCCTGAGAGTAAAAAATAGAGACAGGCAGCGAGTGTGATAGTGTGAGAATAAGTCCAGTATCAATAGAGTGAAGGGCAGCGTGCCCTGCATAGATACTTTTAGAGGGCCCCCGGCGGACCGTCACACCTCTACTTGATGGAAATCTAACTATAATTTACGTACTAGAACTGCCTACCCATGCTCTATAATATAATGCCACACTGGCAATAGTGTAGTGTGGCTTATGAGTCCTAAGACACATCAAGCACTAGTTCATTCTCTATCTCTCTCATCATGTAACCCCTATTTTCTCCACCTCCCTTCTTGTGTAACACTCACATTGGCATAAATCTCAATTACAGCATGCACCTGACTGATTCAAGAGTTTCTATACTTTCGAGAAAACTGATCACTTTGACAGAGCCAATCTTGGCAATACCGTGAGAGGGTCTGGCCATTACTAAATACTGCAGGTAGTTACTAATATGCAATGGACAATGATGATCATAAAATTTTGCATGAAGGTTAGAATAAGAAGAGTGGGAGCAGGCCATGCACCCCACACCTGTAACGAAGCCTATGCCTGACCATAACGAGGGGGGTTGCCAGCATGCTCTCGTGATTTAGATATTGAGACTGGGTAGAGTAACAGCATCAGAACTAGAGTCCAACTCTTAACCTAACTGCACTAGTTAAGCAAGGCAAATGGACCGGCAGCATGCCCATGTATTATTGAGCCATAGAACTTCTGTTTTCGGTAAATTGCATCTGTAATTGTGCTATTTCAATCACACTACTCACATAAGTAATAGCATAGGTAACCATGTTATTCGGGATTAACAGCACAAGTAATGTGGTTGAAAAAGCACGAAGTGAAGCCAAGTGTTATTTCAATTACTTTAGTAGTGCTAATGATATCTATTAGTACAGGTTAATCATGCTATCACTCGCTAATAGTAGGCCATTTTTTCATTGTTTTGTTTTTAATATCATTTGCATTGTAGCTACATTGTATCATTCTCTCACTATCTCGGTATTTCAGGATTAGCTTCCTCTGGAACTTCGTTTTCAACCTATGGCTCTTCCTAATCTGTTAAAAAAGTTTCGTCTTATATGGGTAGAACTGGTGTGCTAAAGAATGACATTGTACGTTTCCAAGGCATATTTCCAAGTCATGCGCACTTACCCATACTATTTCACTTAACTACCGTGATATTTCATTTAGTTATGAGCTATTTCACTTTCCCCGTGCGATTTCAACTAAATAGTGATTTTTCCCATATATTTTGAAGGGGCAAATTACACACTGCACTATTAGTTATATTAATCTCGAATAGCACGGTTACCTCATGCTATTATTCATACAAATAGGGGTAACATTGTTGTAAAGGGAAAGGAGCTCTACATCTTTTGGGTTATTTCTCTTTATAAAAAATTGTGTGTTGTCATGGGTTACATGTACACATGTTTTACAGTTAAATTGGTCTTGTCAGGTACATGTGATCTTTTATGAACCCTTTCAACGCCATAACCACATATATGCGGGTGAGAACAGGCCCGTGTTTTCCGATTTTCTAAAATCTGTTCAATGCTGTTCTGGTATATATTTTTTTATATGCAGAGGAGGTGTTGTAATTCCTTTAGAAAATGAACCCATATGGGCAGGTTACGTGTTTTTTTTTTAATGTCTGAAAACAGAGGTTGAGAAATCAATTGTGTTGGTATATTGGTGTGTGAGTGTATTGACTAGGTTGGTATACTGGTGTGTGTGGGTGTATTGAGTAGGTTGGTATATTATGGTATACTGGTGTGTGGGTGTATTGAGTATGTTTATATATTATTGTGTGTAGCTAGTGTATGGGTGTCGGAGGGTCAGACGTCGGTCCCCAACCAGTCACAGTAGTTACTGCCACCAGGTTCTTTTCTATCCCTCGTCGTGCCCTGAGTAGCTAAGCTATCCAGGCCCTTTCCCCAAGTAGCGAGGTTTTAAGTAAGTAATTAAATAAAACAACGACAAAAACACTGACACAACTCAAACTGAAATTGACAAGAAAGAACAACTGACTCAGTGTGTCCTGGGCTTATATAGATGAGCCCAGGCCACACCTACTATACAATGACTAGGCACTATTTGCCCGCCTAAACTACTAAGTATAAAGTTCAAAGCGAATTAGTTCATTACGGCTACAGCCGCCTCTTCTCTTGATTTTCACCGGGGAGAGGGGAGGAGTAGTGGTCCCACAATGGGGTATTCAGTTCTTTGGTATATTTGTGTATATGGCTTGTTTACCACTTATTATGTAATTGTATTTATACTATAGTTGTTGTGGTAACAGCTATGGATTAAAAATGTTATTTCCTTGTGTTATTCCCCTCCAATCACCTGCGGGAAAAATATTTTGTACCTCAAAGAGAGTTAAAATTGCACACAGAAGAATATTTGTTGACAAAATAGTGAGATGCATGGTTAAAATGATTTATTGTGGGTTAGTTTTTTTTCTTTTTTTAGTTACAAATGGAGACCAAGCTTTCTTTGCGAGCGATTACTCTATCCCTGCATAAAAAACTAACACAGATAATTATTTGTGGGGAGTATCAAGTCTTGTCTTGTGAACCTCACTAGCTATCATCACTGTTTTAGTTTAAAGGTAGCGGAAAGGGAAGAAATGCATTTTTGTTGTTGTCAGTGTTTTGGTATGTCCCTAGCTGCATTTATTGGACATTTTCATGCCTGAAAACAACAATATCCACCCTTTATATTTGGTCTTTACTCATTCAAATGTAACTATGGTATCAAATAGTTTAACTAAGGCAATTCTCGGAATTCTCGCTAGATAACTCTTTCTGGTGCTTCACCCTTGGGATGGTTATCGATAATAATTCCTCGAAATGGTTTAACTATTACTTGTATTTAAAACTGGATAAAAAATAGAAGATTGTGTTCCTGTTTATTGTGTGCTTTTAGCTGTTGTTGCACTTTCTTTGCGTATTATACACAAATATAGTATCTTTTGTTATCGGTCCTTTAACATTTGTCAGTTTTATGGAACAAGTTTAGGTTTCCAAAGTTGTAAGATTGTATAGCCCCTAGTGGTCATTAATTAGAGAAAAGGAATTGGTATTTTCGCTAATATTAAATATATAATGTAGGTCGTAGCTTTTCTATGGTGACATTCACTAAGTATTTACTGCTTTGTGACTTGCTATGATAATTCCTTATCATATTTCTTGTTTAATATAAAAGAATGGCCATCAATTAATACATAGGAAAGGGTGATGTTTGGTTGGTATGTTTGTAAGCATGGGTGTATAGTGATCAAGTATTTTGGGCATAGGTGTCGATTCTGTAGTACTTTTAACTTATCTAACTATTAACGTGTATACTCAATTGCCATTATGCATTACCTATGATCACTGCATATTGACAATGTATTATGCGTGTGTTTTTATCTTATGTATAATATTTTTATGTGCACTTCATATTGATTTATTCTCTACAGATTTATGAGTGCCCGGGCAAGGCAGTGAGGGAAGGACGGAAGAGCGAGCTGTGGGCAGATGCCACACCTGACACCATGTCAGATGAAGAACAAGAACAAGATGAGAAGACATTTATGCCATTCTCGGTCATATCGCTCAGGAGCATTAAATAAGTTTATAGCTAGTAAGATGTCTACTTGGACAGCCTGCCATGAAGTTATCCAAGAGGAATCAGGCAAAGGGATTCATTTAAACAAAGACATGCTACACAAGGATGTATAACAAGTGTACGGTTAAGGATGCTATGGGAGAGGAGGACAATCAAGAAATAGATGAACAAAACGAAACAGTTTACGAGACATTGTATGATTAGCCATTATATCTTGATTAAAAAAAACTTTTTTCTTGTGACTTTGGATTCGTAATAATATGCTGGGTGAGTATAAGTTGAATATGGTCTGCCTTATTCTGACACAGGATATAAGCTGGGTGTAAGCTTGGTATAGGATAATATAAGCTGGGTGTAAGCTTGGTATAGGATAGTTATAAGCTGGAGTAGGCTTGGTATATGATAGTAAGTTATAAGCTTGGTATAGGATAATATAAGCTGGGTGTAAGCTTGGCATAAGATAGCTATAAACTGGTGTAAGCTTGGTATAAGATAGTTATAAGCTGGTATAAGCTTGGTATAGGCTATCGTATTCCACACTTTATAACAAGCTTATAATAGTCAGCTTATAAGGAATCTATAAGCTGCATATAAGCAACATCTATACTTAATATAAGGTTTCCTTATACTATGTTTATACCACAAGTTTAAGAATACGAATACGCAGTAATTTGGAGAAGGGCTTCCCTGAGCAGATAAAAGCTAACGTATTCATATAAGCAATTTATTGTTCACTTATATAAAAAAATATTTAACAATGTTCTATCAAGTTATTCAAGTATTCGATTCAGATTTGTAAATTCGAAAATTTGTATTTTCCGAGTCGAATTTCGTCAATTGCCCATTCAAAATATATGGGGACAATCGTTGTTCACATGAAATAGCAAGGTGAAAGTGAGAATGCCCAATAACTAAGTGAAATAGAACGTAAACTAAGTGAAATAACACAGAAACTTAATAAATTATCACTGTAGCAAAGTGAAATAGTAAAGGTAAGTGGCATGTATGCAACTCTATAGCCTTCGTAACGTACAATTCGAATAGTTTCTAGCTGCAGACTCAGATAATCTACCTGTATTAGGCGTAATTTTTTTTTCAACGGATTAGTTGGAGCGGTAGGTTGAAAATGAAGTCCAAGTGGAAGTTAATCCTGAAATAAGGAGATAGTGAGTGAACGATACAGTGTAGCTACCGGGCAAGTGACAAAAAAAACAAAAAAAAACAAGAACAAACGTGTCCCAATAATAGCGAGTGATAGCACGGGTAACTTGAGCTATTAGGACTCAATAGTACGTACTCGTAAAGGAATTGTAACTAGTGATGTGCTTGAGCACAAATGGCGAGCGAGCCTAAAGACTATACTATTTTTATATGAAAGATTTTGACTTCTAACACTGAAGCTACTGAAAATAAGGTCCAGTTTTTTAATTTCGCATACACGGTAAAGGGATTTCAGTGCCATAGTAACAACTCTCTGCAACTGCTTGAATTGAAGGAAAAAAACAACAACAAAACAATACACGTTATTTAAAAGTTTTCTTGTGATATTCTTTAGCTAAGTAGTGGTTTTCTTTAGCTAAGTAGAGTCTAGTGGACAATGTATTTTCAAGTAAATACAGTTGCGCACGGCTTATAACCATCAAAGAGCGCATTGACTTACCACCGCCACTAACTGGAATAGAAATGGAAGTCCCTTAAGTTATCAAGTTTTAACTGCACCCGCAAAAGAATTCAAAACGGTAAACAATTCAATTTCTAGTATGCTACGGGTACTGATCGATAAACCAGAGGATTCTGTTTAGTGTAATTTGGGACGGGGTCGACCACATAACTAACACAAAAACGCGAGGGTCAAAGTACAAAATGGCATACGTGTGTCCTTACATATATACAAACATCCCCGATTTTTTCATTTTTACCCCTGTAAGTGTCTCGCTCGCTACGCTCGCCAATAATAATCGACTTTGGCTCGTGCTATTTCAATCACGTTTCTTGCTACTAATCACGAATAGCAGGGTTACTCTGCTCTCTCTCTTTCTTACCACTCCTTGTCTCAACTACATTCACACCCTGAACCTTTCCTCTAAACTCTCCAGTATCTTTCTCTTCCTAGCTTTTTCCATTTCATAATACCTCAGTTTTTCAGCTCTTTCCCATTCTTTCTTCAATTCCTGCTCACATTTTGCTTCCTTGATCAGGGAGTCCTTCAACAATGCTGCCATCATGTCCATCACATGCGCTAAAGAAGGTTCTGCTGTAGCTTCCCTCACGAGTGTTGGTGTGGATGAACCTGCCCCTGTACCTGCAGGTGAAGGCGGAGACGAAATTGTTTCCTCATCAGACATCTCCGTAGAACCTGTAGTCTTCGCTCTGGAGTCAGTGTTACCAAGGTTTGCAGAATCTCCCGAACGTAATGTATACCGGCCTGGTTGACTTGCTGAGGGTGTAGATTCTGATGCGTGGCGTTTCCGCTTTGATTTCTTTGACGACTGCACTGTGGAGTAAGACATACGGCACCAGGTTCAGCAATGCAGACCCAAAGATACCAAATGCCTGTACAAGAAAGAGAAAAAATAATAATACAAGTGCTAAAGTGATTACACAGGAATGATACAAATACCAAACACAAAAATTCTATTTCGTCCACACGTCTTGACAGTCCCATAATCTATTTTTCCGATGGCACAGTCTGTTTCTTGCTTTCTGTAAGAGCAACCACCGCTGCCGCCAGTTGTGGGGGTTGCAAGCTGACTTTACTTTAAGCGTGGTAGCCTGCCACCAGAGTCGGTCTATAACCAATCTCCTGCCTCTTGATCACTTAACTAATAGCTCCTCCTAACCACCCAGGGACGTCCAGGAAGTTATAGATGCAATATTTTAGTTACACAATGATGCAGGTGAACATATGGTGAGACTGACTAAAAAAGGAGTGGACCAAGCCGTGCAAAATATAGCCAGTCCACCCACGGGTGAAACATAAATAAAGTGTGCTACACTGCACACGCTCAATGAACACATGTGTGTGAATATGGAATGTTCTAGAACACGCTCAATAAATGGAATGTTCTGAAACAAGTTAGAGTGTCCAGTAAACCAATAACAAATTGTCAGTTCATTCAGTGGGCGGTGTCCCACAACATGATATTTAATAGTTTCTCTCAGTTGCTATTTCCTTGACTTTGTCATGCCAACTATAAACCCTGTCTTCAATTCACAGATAGTATCATCACTGACTAATGGTTGACACTGCTTATTAATTTATAAACAGCTAAGAACTAAGAGTGCTAAACTACTTGAGGTATGTCTGGTATAAACCAGAAACAGCTAAGAACTAAGAATGCTAAACTACTTGGGGTATGACTACAACATTGTATTACTCTAAATATTTAAAATACTATGCCATAATAATACGGCACTCTTATACAATTCATATAATATAGCTACATAAAATTGGAAGTTTTAGTGAGTAAAAAAATTCAAAAAGTTTGATATGAACATTAATTAGCATACTTAAACTATAAGACGTATTATTATTGCTGCCATCACCAGAATTATAATTACAGAACCCCAGAGAGTAAAAAGTATAACCAAAGAAAGAGTAAGTGAACTTTTATTGTCACCATTTGTAGACTGAGTTAGCTGAATGGACAAAATTACAAATCCAGCCTCAATGGTGAACTGCAACTTGCCATTCTGTAATATTTTAAGCAAAGAATCAGAAGGAAAGGCAATGTTGTTTCCAAAACCATCTCTTTGGGTTGGATCCAGGACTACAATTGTGAATGAAGTGGTTTTTATACCTCCCAAAATTGATGTTTTTGGAGACTTTATTATTTTTAGATCACTTGCATCAAATTTCCCGCAATATGAGAAGAATTCAGCACAATTGCTACAGTAAAATTTTGAGAAAACTTTGTTAGATTGTATACATGACTTACCAGATTATTAATTAGTTAACAGCTTTCAATAAATTATGTTTGTTAATTTTACTTACATAGCCATTTTACATTCCAGGCAATTGTAAGGACAGTAATCATTGAGAATTTTAGCAGTTGAAGTCTGAACAAACGCAATTAACACTGAGGACTGGAAAAATTATATTAATAACATGAGAAAAACCAAAAAAAAAACTAACTCCGAGTGACTAACCTCTACCGTGTCATGTGCCACGAGCACAGTTACAGAATGTCCCAATGTAGAAAAGTCAGAATTGTCTATTTCATTTTGAGGGATTTCTGTAATGGGCCCACAGATATCTGGTGTTTTTAAAACTATTAAAAAATTCTGCACGCAGATATTTTCACCAGCGTTGGTATCTGTAGCGGTGATCACATATTCTACTAGTAGTGTAGGGGATTTGCATGATGACATCACGTTAGTTCCGGCCACGCCCATTGATGGTATCACGGCACCACCAGTCCCATTGAAAATGTATTAGTTTTGCTTACCGCTTAGCCTATATTTTGCCAGTTCTTTGTTGCATAGAGCCACCAAATTACAGGAATAGCTACATTATGAAATTTCCCACGTGCTGGTATCGAATTTATGAATTTTTTGGCGGTTGTGGAGTGATGGAGAGTGGAAGTTTGGTGATGGCGAGTGAAAGTTTGGTGATGGTTAGCCACTAGTTCTTCTCAGAACTCATTGACAGGTGGCCTCTCTCCTAGTTCTTCTCAGAACTCATTGACAGGGAGTGAGGTTGCTGGTTCTTCTCAGAACCCAATGCCAGGTGGTGCCTCCTGTGATTCTGTGGATTTTCTTGGAAGTGACCTCGATTGTGGTGAAGTTGCTGGTTTCTCCAGTAGTATTGGTGAGTCCCAGGAGAGAGATAGCAGTTTGACTAAGGGCTTGAGAGGTGGCTATACATGCAGTGTCCCTGGGTGTTACAAGAACACTAAAAAGAACAAAGAAGTGAGTTTTCACAGATTTCCCAACAATAAACAGTTGAGGGACAAATGGATTAATGCCATAAAAAGAAAAAAATTTGTTCCCTCTGATCATCATAGAGTATGCTCAAGCCATTTTGAGGGGGGAAAAAGAAGAAATGCATCAGCTATTCCAACAATATTTCCATTGATTCTTCAGCCAAAGTCTCGAAAGGAACCAGCCATACGTGTTAATGTTCCTCCAAAAAAAAAAATAAAGCCTACCAAACCCATGCCGTCAAAGCCTCTAGAAGATGGTCTTGTAATAATAGTAACTAAAATTGTTGGCTCTCTTCAAGATGAAAATGCAACTTTAATAGAAGCATTACAAAAGCAAAAAATGGAAATCGAAAACTTGAAGATGAGGTTAGAAAGTCATACATTCTGTTTGCGAAGGTTTGCTGGGAGTGATGAAGATATTCGTTTTTATACTGGATTTCCTAATTATAAGACATTTATGACTTTTTATGACTTTCTTCTTCCAGCTGCATCACAGTTAAACTATTGGGGCTCCAATTATTCTGAAAATCGAGCAGACGAAAAACATGGTCCTCAACGTAAAATGCAGCCAATAGATGAGTTATTTATGGTTCTCTATCGAATGCGTTGCGATGCTCTAGAAAAGGATATTGCGGATCGATTTGGAGTTAGTGTCAGCAATGTATCAAGAACTTTGAATACGTGGATTAATTTTTTGTATCATACGTTGAAGCAATTACCTATATGGCCATCTTCAAAAGTTATTAAAGATACAATGCCTAAATGTTTTAAGGATCAATATCCGGACACAAGAGTGATCCTCGACTGTACAGAAATTTTTATAGAAATGCCTTCATCATTTCGTGCACAGTCGCAGACATATTCAACATACAAAAGTCACAACACTGCGAAAGGTTTAATTGGCATTGCACCAAATGGTTTTGTAACGTTCATTTCAGATCTATATGGTGGTCATATATCTGATCAAAAAATAACTGAGATGTGTGGAATTATCGACTTGTTGGAACCTAACGATATGGTCATGGCAGACAGAGGCTTCGACATACAGCATATTTTGGCAGAAAAAAAAGTAAAACTTAATATACCACCCTTTATGAAAGGAAAAGAACAATTATCTCTAGAGGAAGAATTGGAAACAAGAAACATAGCTTCAGTGCGAATACATGTGGAGAGAGCTATTGAGCGAATAAAGAATTACCGTATATTACAGGGAACAATAATACCAAATAGAATTCATTCCCAACTAGACCAAATATTATGGTTCATATGTTGTAGTTTAACTAATTTTCTTTCACCATTAGTTCAGTGAAGTTTTTGTCACCTTTTCTTAATAATCATTTTGAATTTATGTATTTGTTAATTAAATTAAATTAAATATTTTGCTGTTATTTTAAAGAATAATATATAAAATAATATGACAAAAATGATAATAATAAATTGAATAGAAAATTATGATTTAAGCTGTATGGAAAAAAAAATTATTGAGAAAATTTCTGAACAAGTTTTGGTACTACTGAAGTCACATAAAATGATTTCAGTTTCAGAATCATGTCATTCCAAAATATTTCATCGAAATGTATTCTTTCTATGGATATTCCATTGTTAGTATAAACAACAAAGTCACACCATTTCTTTTTACATATTGCCATTTGCCCTTGCACCTGGTAATAATAATGATGTTTTTTTTTAGATGTAAGTTACCATCTTGTAATACACAAAAAGAGGATTTTTGCTGTGCAGCTTCATACGGAGAAATATCCCTCTGTCCATAAGGGCATTTAATTTCTAGCAATCCATCAGGATCAGCTGAAACTGGGTCATGTACAACACCATCTGGACTAGCTCCCAAGAAACTGTATTTAATATTAACAACTAACCCAGATTCAAAAACTTCCAAATTGCTATGCCCTGTCATTTTCATATTTTCAATATAAGCATCCCTCGCTTTTGATTCATTATTTTTACCCCAAGCACAAGCCCAGGCATCGATTGGTAATTTTTTTTATTTACTATTGAATTAACCAAACAATCTGATGTTGTTGTCGGCAACCTCCTACACACTCGACCAAAAAATGAGGCAGTTATTCTAATGCTACGCTCATAGTGCCACTCAACAGAATCTGCTTGAGCTCTTGTTATAGATTCTATATGTTTTGCCTGATCACTGGTTACATTGACTTCTTCCCACACTTTTTCTTCTGGCGTAGCAGCTGAAGTAGCAGAATCTCCTCTAGAAATTGAATTATGTTCAATAGTGGAAGGAGATGCTGGTGATGAAGGACTAGCACATGAAGGACTAGCGGAGAAAGGACTAGTGGATGAAGATAAGGGTTTGTAATCATTATTTCTCATCACCGTGGTAAATGGGACGGCATTGCTGTCAGCTTCCAAGCTCGTACATAGTTTTCTAATCCGCTCTTCAGTTACAATGCTCAAATTAGAGGGACATGCCCGATATTTTTTCAATTTTTCCATCCGAAGAGCACATTCTTCAGCTTTTCACTTACCATATACATGGTGCACAAATTGTATCTCAGAAAATAATGCCGGTCCATTGTATGTAATATTTTTGGGCTTATGCCACTGTTGTGGCAGTTCGGTGCAAGTTTTATCAGGAGGAATTTCATTTAGCCCAAGCTCTGTATAATCCAATATATTGTATAATAGTGCAGCAACATGCTTGCAACAACCACCACCGCCCGCTTTACAATTACATTTACCACCTGCAACATGGCCAGAACTTTTGGCAAGTGCTACTATTGTAGAATATTTACCTGTATTTTTAAATGACGGCATACCCGTAGCCAGGGGGGGTTCGAGGGGTTCGGTCGAACCCCCTTTAGAGTGACCGGAAGTAAATATTTTAGCCACACCCCACATATAACTTCTGGTGTATAGTCATCTGTTCAATCGTGCTGAACCTGAGCTTGAATTATCTGCTGTTTCTGGCCTAGTCTGAGTCCAAGTGACCTAATAAACATTCAGCTCCTTGGATACAAATTTCGCTCTCATATCGGCATGAGTAAAGCTTGCTAGTTACATCTATTCTTTATAAAGTGCGTGTGTTTCGATATTAATAGCACAAGCAAAGGATTTTTTTCAACAGATTAGAAAGGGAGCCGTCGGAAATGTCTGAGAAAGTTAAACCTCAAATATACAGATAGTAAGTGCACTATCTAGTGTAGCTACACTGCAAATGATTAAAAAAAACACACACTGGCCTACTACTAGCGAGTGATAACACGGGTAACCTGTTCTATTAAGAATCAGTAGCGCTCGCGTTGTTCGTGCTATTAATCTCGAATAGCATGGTTAGTAGGCCAGCTTTATAAAACTGCACGAGCTACTACAGTAAGCTAAAGATCATTTACAGTGTGGCTACTATGAACTTTGCTTTAATCGATGGCTCCTCCTAATCTGTTGAAAAAAACTCTGTCTAATAGGGGTATAGCTTCTGCGCTAAAGAATGACGTTGTCTCCAACTAGAAACTACAACTGTACATTTCCAAGGCTAGAGCTGCATGTTTGTGCACTTACTCTTACTTAAGCTACCGTGACATTTCACTTGGTCCAGTGCTATTTCACTCGATTTTTCCAATACATTTTGAACGGGCAGTTCACATGCCGTACTATTAAATAACTTGTAGTACGAATAAGGCGAATTAATGTTGCACTGTTTAGATACAGCTCACCGTAGTGGTTAGAAGCCTGGTTACACGAGAATAATACCGCTTTTCTCTCACATATCAACAGTGTTTAATGAATTATAGTTTTGAAGTTGAATACCTAGCTAGAACAAATTAGTGCACTTATCTTTCGTTTTTTAGTATTGTAGAAGAATTAACGAGGAAACAAAAGTAGGTGTGGCTTATTGCGTCTTAAAATCCGAACCCCCCAATGCGAACCTCTGGCTACGGGCCTGGACGGCTTTACATAAGCGTGAAAAATGCAGAAATTATCGTTGGCAGGGTTAAATCTGACCATCATAACGTGGTTATCTTTAAACAGCCGATATCCAGCCTCTTTATGTTTCATCGCTCCTGCCTGACAAGAACCACTAGCTCCAGTAACTTGCAAACCTGTAACCAAGTGGGCATAAAGACAACCATAATTAAAAGGTGGAAGCTGCTGTAAACTGGATGTCCATCGATCTGAAGGAAGCGAACTTGGAAGAACGGGGGTAGTATTTTTTTCTTTGGCTTTTTGTGCTCTTAGCCGATTCTCATGAATGCCACCATCTGGATCTACAATTTTACTATCCAATCCTGAAGATATATAATCCTCAACTCTATACATTAAAACAAAAAAAAATTATCAAAAATATTACAGTATTACTGAATATTTTAGCTACTACACATCATTTATGCTCACCTTTTCACAAGATCCTTCTTTCTACCTGTAACCATAGCACCCCTACACTTTAGCCATCTCTTCAGCTCTACAACATGAAGCTGACTAGGATCTCTACCAGCAAGAGATGCTCCAGGAATATCATCTTCTGTTAAATTGATCATTATATTCCTGCCTGCTCCTGAGTTGTTTCCAGAAAAACCAGCAACTTCACCACAATCGAGGTCACTTCCAAGATATTTTCACCAGCGTTGGTATCTGTAGCGGTGATCACATATTCTACTAGTAGTGTGATACCATCAATGGGCGTGGCCGGAACTAACGTGATGTCATCATGCAAATCCCCTATTCCCTTTTCTTCAGCTCATTTGCGGGAACCATCACCAAAACTTCTGTATTGTTTTGCCTCGAAATATTTACTGAGCTAAGCTCGGGTGAAGATGAAATGTTCGATCCAATAGAAAACTCGTCACCATCTGGATCGCTGATTGTAAGATTGAATGTTGTAAGGTGTAGTTCTGTAACCCTTATAAGAGACAGGAGAGCATCAATTTTTGTATTACTATTAATCGAGCATCGGTATATATAACGGGTGGGGAGTTGCCCGTTAAGTCAAACAGATGACCTGAACCAGAAGCTGACTGTGAATGCACTCCTATTAAAGAAGTGTTCATGACATATCTTACGACAAAAGATGGTAAAACTAACCTGCTCCAGAGAGTATACTAAGTACTAATAGAAGTGAAGGCATAATTCGAAAGAAAAAGTTTGTTATCACTCCCACCAATGTTTTGTTTTTTTAGAAAACGTAGCTAAGTTTATTCATACCATACATTGTTGTTGAGTTTACACAAAGTGTAACAAAAATCATTGGCTGAAAGTAAAGTCATGATATAATTCTAACAATAATCATCAGACATAGCCATGAAATCATCTGTAAAGATCAGCTTGGCAACTTGGACTCTGCAAGTTCCTGTAATCTTTTAGAGCCAGAAGCAATAAGCAGAGTTATTTGCATGGTAATGGACTACAATCGTCAAGAATCTTTATGTGCATTGGGAAGAGCACAACCAGATGGTAAATTTCAACTGTACATTGACATAGGCGTTTGATAGCTACAACAACCCAATATTATATATATCAACAGTTGGTGACATTCTTGAATGAGCAGAGAAGACTAAGGTTATGTCATTGTCAAAGGGTTCTACCAACTGACATTGGACTATGGTTCAAAAGACATGAACACACTGGGGTCCTCATTTGGTTGGTTTAGCTTTTATAAAATGCCATTCAGATGAAAATGCCATCCAGCTGTTTTTAAGGATTGCATTCAGAATTCTCAGAGACTGTACTCAAAATATCTCTAATTACATTCTCAATATAAATTATTTTCTGAGAGTTTTGCCAGAGATTCATTTCTTGTTGATGAATTTTTAGGTACGTTAAGAAGAGCAGGTCATTCAGCCAAGCCCTTGAAGTTCAGCTGGGACAAGGTAAAAAATGGAATATCTTGGTCATCTCATCAGTGGTGGAGAAGTGGTAGTAAAGCTTACATAAGACTGTAATGGTGTGTATTGAACTTAGTATGATGTTTACATCATTGGTCACATTATGTGGACGAGGCATGAAATTGACATCTGTATGTTATATTATTCTCAGATTCTTGTAAGGGACTAAGATTAGGACTCTATCAGTCTCCGATAGTATGATTCCATTTCTTGTCCATTGATATGAAACAGATATTAATTCTAGAATGTTTGGAGAATCATTACTACAAGTGCGGGTATACTTTCTGAGATCAACAGATGAGCCAGTAGGTACAATAATAACAGATATTATAGGTTCTACATTGGAAAACATTGCTTGGTTTATTATAATAATTTAATAGTATAACATACTTGTAACTGTGAGAAAAATACTAAAACTTTGACTGGACCTAAAAATGGAAGCCTGACTTGTGTAAGTTCCAGTATTAAATTCCCCGACTCTTCCCATTACAGTATTAGAGTTCTGTTGACCAGTGAGTAGTCCAGTGGTACCAGATGTGGCAGTTGTAGTCCCACATAAACATTGGAGTTAGACTTCCAAACACAGTAGCAGAGAAAGTGAAGGTGACAGTAGAACCAGCAGAGACGAATGGGGTATTACCAGTGATGGAAACTATAAAATAAAGTTATTAAAATAAAGTTATTAAAACATTTTAGCTTAATGAATAAAAATAATTTTTTATAGGATACTTAAGCTGATTGTTCATACATCTGTTGAATTTTAAAAAATCTAATTCACAATTTCAATTCAGAACTTAATTTTCCTCGGGATATACTTTTAACAAGAGAATACATGAAACTACTTATAGTAAAATTGTTGTAATTATCATTATAACATTGAAGATATCCTAATGATTAATACAAAATTGTCAGTTTGATTGACATACCATTTTAGGCTTTTTAATAGTCACTATATTAATGTTGTTGACATACTACCTTCTGTGATAATTGTGCTCAAACTGCCCACATCTGCTCAGCAGGTGTAGTTTCCATTATCTCCAGTAGTCACAGATATAATATTATGTAAGAGAAATTATCTGTTGATGTATAGCTCAATTCTTGACCATTTTTTAACCACACTGTAAAAAAAGTGGTGGGAATATCCCACCAAACTTGGTGGGACAGCTTTGTCTCCACAGTCCCACCAAACTTGGTGGCAGAATCACACCAATATTTAAGTGTGAATGTCCCACTTTATAAGGTGGGAGAGTCCCACTATAATCGGTGGGAGAGTCCCACTATAATCAGTGGGAGAGTCCCACTATAATCAGTGGGAGAGTCCCACTATAATCAGTGTAATTTTCCCACTATATTTAGTGTATTTTCCCCCACTTTATTGTATCAAATTAAATAGATAGAACACGCACACAATAGCATTTAACATAATCATGAAAAAATATGATTTTATCACAGAACACAAGTTTAAATGTTTTTAAGACAAGCTATAAAATGCTTGACCGATGCAGGTAATTTAGAGTTCTTGTTCAAAAATACATACTCCATGAATGAATAAAAATTATTACACCCCTGGGGATAATGTATATTAAAACAAAAAAAAAAGGACTTAACAATAGAAGTGGTATGTTCTCTATAGGAGTGCACTCGCACACGATTACTTTATCCACCACAAGGAAAGCTTGCTCCCCACTCCAACACAATAATGTAAGGAGACTTCTGTCCCTTCTTGATAAAGCCGGAAACATCACCCTGCAAAGAAAAAAAAATCTTTTGTCAATTATATCAGCTTCAAATTTCCTAAAAATAAAAATAGATTATGCACAAAGCTAAGGCTTTTCACAACCATAAAACCCTGAGGGATGTACCCAACGCAATCCCAACACAATGTTGTAAGCTGAAAACCGTAAACAACAAACTACCTGAGGATAATAATCAAGTTAGAATATTAAGTGTCACTGGCAAATTCTGACTTAATGAAGCACCATAGGTGCAAACCCTCAGCACCACTATACACTAGCTAGCTATTAAACCATTTCTCAGACCTATCAAGTATAAACAAAGGTGTGCAATGAAAACAGTAGATGTAAATGCGTCTTAATAATGGAATCCAACACACTCAGAGATAGTTTTAACACACAAGTCAAGTGCTTAACTTTTGAGCATAAAGAAAACTACCTTATGCTGCAAGAAATTAATAGCTCACATGATAACATGTGACAAAATGGGTGTTATCCACAAAAATTCGTACCTATACGGAGCTAGCTCCGTGTTTTCTCAAAAAGTATCACAACAAAAGGTTTTAAATTGTCCTTCAAATTAAGTGCATACCTAAACAGTTAATTGTAAGTAATCTCCAAAATCAGACAGACAGACAACAGATAACTCTCTCGCGCTGAGGGTAAGTAAAGGTGGTCTGACAAAGTGTCAGATTGTGCTTATACGAGTAAGGTGACAAGGTTAAACACATATGTTCAACTGGCAAAAAGAATTTTTCTTACATGCATTAAGTAGCTCAGATTTTGACGGTTATGACCTTATTTTAAAATTGATATTTCATGGTGTAATTAGCTTTAGGCTTACCTGGCTAGGGCAAATAATTTTTCTATAGTCTGCTTTGTGTCGACTGTCAGAAATTAGGCTAGTGACCAGAGCCATTGTACTGAGAGAAGTGTTCCAATCTGCATACAGGTACGAATAGTTAAACTCTAATAAAAGTGCACCATTAATAGTTACCATTTAACTGTATCTCAGCTTGAATAACGGCAAGAGAAGGCCGGATTCCACACTCAAGTTCCACTTGCTTGAGGACTTTCGGTACCCAATTCTTTTTCCACTGCTCCACAATAGAGCAGAAATCACGTACGCTTGCATGCAGGTGGCTGTGGCATGCCATCATCATCACTGTCAGGAAAGGCTATAATAATAATAATAATAATAATGAAGCACCAAAGGTGCGAACCCTCAGCGCTACTAGCTACATAGCCAGCTATTACAAAATAACCTCAGACTGAAAGAATAATTTATTATTTACTATTTTAATAGGGCATCAATATAGCTCGAGCAATGAAAACGGTTAATTGTCTGTAATCTCCAAAATCAGAGCGTGACAGACAGACAGAAAGACAAACAGACAGGGGAACTACTATAACCCTCTTGCGCATGCACACTAAGGGTTAATAATAAACAACAGTTTCACCATGTTATCTACACTTACAATGGGCTCTAATTGGAAGAGCATCTCGGGATGATGACCCGGAACTGCTCGTTTTCCCAGATTTCTTCCTGTTGCATGCAGGTGGCTGTGGCATGCCATCATCATCACAGTCAGGAAAGGCTATAATAATAATAATAATAATATAATAGTAATAATAATAACAATTTCACCATGTTATCAACACATAGTGTGCTCTGATTGGAAGGGTATCGCGGGATGAAATAATAAAAACTAAATTTCACCACATGTGACAGTCTACGGGAAAATCGGGCACAACGCGGCAAGCACCAAATTGGACAATTAACAATTTTATGGTTTCTATCAATTTTTTACCAAAATATTTTTAATGCATATATGGAATGATAACCTCTGTCTCTGAGTCTGAGGATGGTACAGTGCATGTTCTACAGTACGACTGGGCGGAACACTTCCAGCCATACTACAAGAGGGGAGCCTTTGATGGCATTACGTCATTCCACCACCTGATTTTCTCCTCAGGTACACCAGGCAAAGTTGGTTGTGAAGATGCGATGTGATGCTGAGGAGAAGACGCTCACCCTCCTCACAAATAACCACCAAGACTGGAAGCCCTGTCCCGAACAGCTACCCGAAGCGATTGAGCCACCAGGACTGCCACAGGAGAGGCACAAGTATATGCATGATAAAATCCATGTAAAGACATTGTCTGTCCTCCACCTCATACTCAGACACCTCACAACCATGACTCCACACTTTTACCATCGACATCTCCTTCTCCCTCTCCACCATCCTCCCCCACCCAAAATAAGCCGAAAAAGTAGAGCCAACTAATTTTTTATTAAAGTTCTTATTAACTAATCATAATTACGTCATGATACATACAATTGCAACTTACCTGTAGCTACTATGCCAACAGTATCAAGATTCAAGCTAGAATATCCTTGTATAGCAGCAAGAACCCCAATAACAGGCTGATCCCGGGCATTCATTGCCTAGAAAAACACGAAAGAGAAGAAACGGAGAAAAAGGAGTAATAATGCAGAAAGCTATTACGAACTAACACTAGTACGAACAAACACTAGAACAAACAAACACTATGAACAAACGCTAGAATGAACAAACACTAGAATGAACAAACACTAGTACGAACAAACACTAGTACGAACAAACACTAGTACGAACAAACACTAGTACGAACAAACACTAGTACGAACAAACACTAGTACGAACAAACACTAGTACGAACAAACACTAGTACGAACAAACACTAGTACGAACAAACAATAGTACGAACAAACACAACAAACACTAGTACGAACAAACACTAGTCTTACGAACAAACACAAAACACTAGTACGACAAACACTAGTACAAAACACTAGTAACAACAAACACTAGTACTAACAAACACTAGAAAAACCACTCACAGTAAACACTAGTACGAACAAACACTAGTACGAACCACTAGTACGAACAAACACGAGTACGAACAGTAGTACGTACGAACAAACACTAGTACGTTACGACAAACACTAGTCGAACAAACACTAGTACGAACAAACACTAGTACGAACAAACGAACAAACACTAGTACGAAAAAACACTAGAACAAACAAACACTAGAACAAACAAACACTAGTACGAACAAACACTAGTACGAACAAACACTAGTACGAACAAACACTAGTACGAACAAACACTAGTACGAACAAACACTAGTACAAACAAACACTAGTACGAACAAACACTAGTACGAACAAACACTAGTACGAACAAACACTAGTACGAACAAACACTAGTGCATGTGAGCACACAGTGGTAATACTAGTACGTGTACACAGTGGTATTACTAGTGCGTTTGAGCACACAGTGGTAATAATAGTGTGTGTACACAGTGGTAATATTAGTGTGTGTGTGTGCACACAGTCGTAATACTAGTGCGTACACACAGTGGTATTACTAGTATGTGTGTGCACACAGTGGTAATACTAGTGTGTGTACACAGTGGTATTACTAGTATGTGTGTGCACACAGTGGTAATACTAGTGCGTGTACACAGTGGTATTACTAGTATGTGTGTGCACACAGTGGTAATACTAGTGTGTGTACATAGTGGTATTACTAGTATGTGTGTGCACACAGTGGTAATACTAGTGCGTGTACACAGTGGTAATACTAGTGCGTGTACACAGTGGTAATACTAATGCGTGTACACAGTGGTAATACTAGTGTGTGTACACAGTGGTATTACTAGTGCGTGCACACAGTGGTAATACTAGTGCGTGTACACAGTGGTATTACTAGTATGTGTGTGCACACAGTGGTAATACTAGTACGTGTGTGCACACAGTGGTAATACTAGTGAGTGTACACAGTGGTAATACTAGTGCGTGTACACAGTGGTATTACTAGTATGTGTGTGTACACAGTGGTATTACTAGTATGTGTGTGTACACAGTGGTATTACTAGTACGTGTGTGCACACAGTGGTAATACTAGTGAGTGTACACAGTGGTAATACTAGTGTGTGTACACAGTGGTAATACTAGTGTGTGTACACAGTGGTATTACTAGTGCGTGCACACAGTGGTAATACTAGTGCGTGTACACAGTGGTATTACTAGTATGTGTGTGCACACAGTGGTAATACTAGTGCGTGTGTGTACACAGTGGTATTACTAGTGCGTGTACACAGTGGTATTACTAGTGCGTGCACACAGTGGTAATACTAGTGCGTGTACACAGTGGTATTACTAGTATGTGTGTGCACACGGTGGTCATACTAGTGCGTGTGTGTACACAGTGGTATTACTAGTGCGTGCACACAGTGGTATTACTAGTATGTGTGTGCACACAGTGGTAATACTAGTACGTGTACACAGTGGTATTACTAGTATGTGTGTGCACACGGTGGTAATACTAGTGCGTGTGTGTACACAGTGGTATTACTAGTGCGTGCACACAGTGGTATTACTAGTGGGTATGAGCACACAGTGGTAATACTAGTGCGTGTACACAGTGGTAATACTAGTATGTGTACACAGTGGTATTACTAGTATGTATGTGCACACAGTGGTAATACTAGTGTGTGTACACAGTGGTATTACTAGTACGTGTGAGCACACAGTGGTAATACTAGTGCGTGTGTGTACACAGTGGTATTACTAGTGCGTGCACACAGTGGTATTACTAGTGGGTATGAGCACACAGTGTTAATACTAGTGCATGTACACAGTGGTAATACTAGTATGTGTACACAGTGGTATTACTAGTATGTGTGTGCACACGGTGGTAATACTAGTGCGTGTGTGTACACAGTGGTAATACTAGTACGTGTGTGTACACAGTGGTAATACTAGTGCGTGTACACAGTGGTATTACTAGTATGTGTGTGCACACGGTGGTAATACTAGTGCGTGTGTGTACACAGTGGTATTACTAGTGCGTGCACACAGTGGTATTACTAGTGGGTATGAGCACACAGTGGTAATACTAGTGCATGTACACAGTGGTAATACTAGTATGTATACACAGTGGTATTACTAGTATGTATGTGCACACAGTGGTAATACTAGTGCGTGTATACAGTGATATTACTAGTATGTGTGTGCACACAGTGGTAATACTAGTGCGTGTACACAGTGGTATTACTAGTACGTGTGTGCACACAGTGGTATTACTAGTACGTGTGTGCACACAGTGGTAATACTAGTGTGTGTACACAGTGGTATTACTAGTGCGTGTACACAGTGGTATTATTAGTGCGTGTACACAGTGGTATTACTAGTACGTGTGTGCACACAGTGGTAATACTAGTGCGTGTACACAGTGGTATTACTAGTGCGTGTGAGCACACAGTGGTAATACTAGTGCGTGTACACAGTGGTAATACTAGTACGTGTACACAGTGGTATTACTAGTATGTGTGTGTACACAGTGGTAATACTAGTGCGTGTATACAGTGATATTACTAGTATGTGTGTGCTCACAGTGTTAAAACTAGTGCGTGTACACAGTGGTATAACTAGTGCGTGTACACAGTGGTAATACTAGTGCGTGTACACAGTGGTATTACTAGTGCGTGTGAGCACACAGTGGTAATTGGCGAGCGAGCGTAGCGAGCGAGACACTTACAGGGGTAAAAATGAAAAAATCGGGGATGTTTGTTTATTTATATATATGGACGTATGTATGTCATTTTGTACTTTGACCCTCCGTATTTTTGTGTTCGCTTCGCGTTCGACCCCGTCCCAAACTTCACTAAACAGAATCCTTCGGTTTAGCGACCATTACCCGTATCACCTTAGAAATTGAATTGTTTACGGCTTTGAATTGTTTTGCGGGTGCAGTTAAAACTCAAAATCTTATGGGAGCTCCATTTCTATTGAGTTAGTGGCGGTGGTAAGTTAATGCGCTATTTGTCATAGTTATAAGCCCTACTCAACAGTATTTACTTTAAAATGCATTGTCCACTAGATGAAACACGAAGGTAGGTTTTGCGTAGGTATGTTCAGTTGTGTGAAAGTATTGTGCGTTACAACTACTATTAAGAATATCACAAAGAAAATTTTAAATGCGGGAGCGGTTACTATGACATTGAAACCCCTTTACCTCATACGTAATTTAAAAACTCGACTTTATTTTAATAGCTTGAGTGTTAGTTGTTAAAATCAAATTTAACAATAGTGTAGCTCGCTCGCCATTTGTGCTCAAGCACACCACTAGTACTAGTGCGTGTACACAGCGGTAATACTAGTGTGTGTGTGTGCACAGTGGTAATACTAGTGCGTGTACAGTGGTATTGCTAGTGCGTGTGTTCACGCACTAGAAATACCAGTTTGTGCGTGCACACACTAGAATACCAGAACGCACTAGAATACCAGTACGTGCATGAACGCACTAGAAATACCAGTACGTGAGTGTATGCACTAGAAATACAAGTTTGTGCATGCAAAGATTAGAAATAATAGTATGTGCGTGCATGCACTAGAAATACTTGTAAGTGCATAGGTATACAAACTTTAATGAACACTTAAAATTACTGCTTGGATTAACAACAGACTTACTTACCTTTATCTTTTCTTTATAATTCCTACTTCCATAGAACCTCACTAGATAAGCAGGTAGCAGCAGCACCAATATTCTCAAAGCTAAAATAAAAGAAATAAAAATACAGCGAAAATGGCTACCAGCAACAACCCCGAAATAAGGAAAGACTTCCTACCCTTTCTAAAAGCTGTTTCCGTAACAAGATAGCCTATCACTACCAACATAGAACTACAGACAGGCTCACTCACCTTTGCACAGTAGACAAGAAGACTACTAAGAGAAGACAGTAGTAGAGCTTTCGTTGTGCTCGGTGGATTACGCGTGGTGTAACAAGCAATAGTATACGGATTGCGGTTGAATACGGAATTAACGCGGGCACGCCCTTTCTGTGTATTATATCTCGGAAACGGTTCGCGCAGTGGCTCTAAAACTTGGAGGAGTTTTCATAAATAAAAACAACAACAATAATAAGTGCTTCACCGCAAAAGTTATCCACACTTACAGTGAGTTATAATTGGAGTACTCGCTGATGGCTGAATATCACAAGTACTGGCTGGGGACAGGTCTGCTGAAAGACATAGCTAACAATACTCATATACAATTAGCCATACTGGCGCAGATCTGAGCACCTACCAGAATTCTAATTGCTGTACAGTATATAGCTATACAATTAATATTTGAACCATTTTCATGATTATTCACCATACTTGCATCAAGTGGGACACTCCCACAATGTTATGGTGGGATTGTCCTGTCATGCAAAATTCGGTCCCCCCCCAAAAGTGGTCCGGCCGGACAATCTGCGTGTACACCGACGGTCCGGCGGACCGTGCGTGTATAGGCGTGAGTGGTCCTAGTGGGACCGTTTGTGTTAGCACAGACGGTCCCCCTCCATCATAGATAGTCCCCCCTATCTTGACTGCATTCAAGTTACAATTTAGTAAGAGCGACGACTTGACTAGGATTATTGGGAGTTGGTTTTGCCCTAGAAATGAATAATAGCTATTAAAAAATGAATACGGAGCAAAACAAATTAAATGAATGAGCAGTGAACAAATTAATAAACAGGAGCAAAGTAAATTAATGAAACAAAACATATGAATAAATAAATAATAACTAAAATAACTATATAAAAATAATAAATTGGCCTTAATTCAGCCAGATTAGCTTCTCAGGCAGAGTATTCAGTAGCCTAACCTTAGCTTTGGATAAGGATATGCAGCAGTTGTTGAATATCAATTTTGAAAATCAACCTACACAATCACATAATTATAATTCTTCAACTAGCTAACTACTACTTCAGTTGGGATTAAGTGTAATGTAATTCTATTTCAGAAAAGGCTACTATAACTGGCATGCTTACTTTAGGGGTCAATGATCTTCTTGTATTTAATAATGATGGCATAGAGTCATCAGAATCCAGATCACTATCAGAATCACTACAATTTGATATAGTGAAACTTTTTAGTGTTGCAGCTTTGTCTGGAAGAGATGGAGATGACTGAGTTTGATCCCTATTTGAGTCTCCAGAATTTATTCATGCTAAAATTTAACAGTAATTTTTTTGCATCTGTCAATAATATTGCCCAATATTATATCACTGCAATTCTTACATTGTAGGGCTTCATATGAACTGCATTTACACCAGGAATAATTTCATTGCTATCGATTTTTTTGAAGTCTGTAAAGTCCATGACCAAGTGAACCCACAATTGTAAATGAACCCAACCACATCATTAAGGCTTAGCTAAATCAAAAAGAGACATATAATAAAAAGCATTCCTGTACTGAAAAATATAAAATAGGTGCAGTAGTATTGAACTAATCCCCGCCCGTTATGCTAACCACGTGGGGACCGTTGGTGACGGGGTCGGACCGTATATGACGGCAATGTTTGGTCCGGCCGGACCGGATTTTAGGGGGGACCAAATTTTTCGTGACAGTCCCACCAACTTCATAATGGTGTGACATCACACTGATGTCAAGTGGGACAATCCCACCATAGAGTGGGAGTGTCCCACCACCAGCATCATGGTGTGACATCACACCTAAGGTGGGAAACATGTTTGGTGGGATATGGCCACCACTTTTTTTACAGTGCAGGTAATTCTCGAGACAGTATCTGCTGATGATACTGAAGGTGTTCATGTAAAGGTGTACATTTCACTTGGGGTAGCAGTTCCAGTTGTAGTTATAACAATATTGAGAGTAGTGAATACTAAAGACCAGTATAACTGGTACTGAATATGAAGAGGTCAATGAAGGCAAAAATGGAAACCCTTTACCACATGCATATGAGGAAGTAATTATGAGTGAGTGTACCGCATATAGAGAAAGCAAAATGCTTTCGAAACCAAAAATAAAATATAAAGTATACTGATATTATCTTTATGGTTCTATACAAGAAGTGTAACAATAATAAACATAATATAATGATTATTTCGTGTATTGCTGTTGATATAACTTTATTGTCTTGTATTTTCAATTTTTATCGTATTTTTTGTTAAAGCAAATAGAATTTACATTATTATAATTCATGATTAAGTAAAATTAATGTATAAGAGAATAGAATGATTAAAAAGTAAAGCAATTACAGTATTTAAAATGATAATAATAAAAAGTTATAATAAAACAATAGCCAAAACAATGACAGTAGTAGTATAATAATAATTGTAATAATAATAATGTAATAATAATAATAATGATTAATTTCGCTTTTAGCTAGTTTGCAATACGTAATTAAATCATATTATTGTTAGTAGCATAACTTGTAGCACATCCATCTTCTTTATCATTTGTACAGTAGTCAATAACAAAATTACATGATACATAAAGGCAGTGTACCTAAGTCTGAATAAAAACTAAAACAAAAACATTGTAGCTCTCCAAAGGGACAACTGGACAAAAACAGTCTGATGACACTTAATTACATTTCTGTCAAGACTGTTCACTAGTATAAATTGTTAATACTGAATTCAAAGGTTAATTTAGCCCAGAGTCTTTAGCACTGGTGGTTAAACTAAAGCTGGAGTCTGTGGTTCGATATCTAGTAGTAGCCATAAGTAGTAAATTACATAATCTCTTCTATCAGCTAATTGTCCGGATTTTGATAAGACATCCCTTCAAATTTTATTGAATAATTATATATCCTCATCTGTTACAAGACAAATCAAAAATTTGTGTTCTGCATATTGATGTGGTCCTGGGGAGTGATATAGTGTTATTATCTTCTTACTAAATTCCACAGACTGTTTGTAAGTGAGTAGAAGAATAATTGTAGTGCTAAATAGATGAAGGCATTATTGAAAAGAGTTAGAGTAGCTGATCTAGCCCACTATAGTCTGTCACACAATCAATTAGTAAAGTTCAGCTGTGCATTGACTAGGCTTTGATTGTAACAACACCCATAATGCACCATGTTATATAATATACCATCAGTGAAATACTTGAACGAGCAGAAAAGACTAAGGTTATGTCATTATGAAAGGGTTCTATTAACTGGCATTAAACTATGATTCAAAGGGCATGATCGGACTGGAGTCCTCGTTTTGTTGGTTTCATTTTATAAAAAGCGATCCGTTGAAGTAAAGTCCAGCAGTTTTTCAGGATTGCATTGAGAGAGTTCTCAGAGACTGCACTTAAAATACCTCTAATTACATTGATGATATTATCTGAGAATTTAGCCAGACATTTATATCTTATTGATGAATTTGTATGTACATTGAGAAGAGCAGATCATTCATTCAAGCACTTAAAGTTCAGACTAAGTGCTAGCTGCGAGCCACTACTGTGGTGGCAGCATACTATTTATCGGAGGTGGAGTTGTTACCCAACAGTCACACTCCCTCTTTGTCCTCCCACATATCCCCCCAATGTGACATTATATTAAATATATATAAACTAGGAAAACAGCTCATGATACAAATGACAACAGAAACTAAAATATCAATTATATGATGAAGTATTGAACTTTTATTACAAGATGTTGCAAGTAAACTGACTTCATATGCAGCTACAGTATTGTCTGCTAGGAAATCCTCTTGAAGATATCCAGTAATAATTCTGATTTTATTCCCGAGTGAATGGTTTTCAGTTCACTACTGAATTGGCTGCATAATATGGCAGCTGACCAATGGGTTGAAATCCAAATCTGTTGATCAATAAGTTCACGGTACTTTGTGTGATTTCATCTCTATAAATTACGTTGGGGCAAACTTGAAGTTCTTGAAAATTATTGATGTCACCATTTAATTGCACTCAAAAAGTAGCATGTAACACAATAAAATGAAGATAATTTGGTACTGAAAGTGCCTTATCATGACAATGTTGTTAATTGTTAGCATTCATGCGTTCATTTATTGCATAGCCACTAAAGCTACAGCATGCAACTTAAACTGGTGATGATTTTATTGAAAGTAATTGATAATTACTATTATATAGGCACTTTGAGTCAGAGCTTTTGACGAACACTAATTATTATGGCATAGGCATAAATATACTGTGCAACAAAAGTGATGTTCACATAATAATTCTTTAGAAATATAATAAAATATGTGTTAATTAAAGATTTTTATTTTATTATGTTGTTTGTGTGAATGAGTGATTTTCATCATATCTTTGATAAGAACAAGTTCATTCTTTTGCTATTCAAACACAGTATAATATATTTTCTTTTGTCCACATTATTACTTGCAAGCAGTACCAGAAAATCATGTTATTATTAAACTGAATTAGTTTAAGTACGTAATATAAGTTATGATTCTGGTAACTGATAACAATTATATTTCTTGAAAAATTTGATCAGAGTTAGACAAGAAATTGTTGAAAGGATATAGAATATGTTTTGGGTATCCTAAAATGTTGTGCATTCAAGATAAATTGTCCTTGCTTGAAATATTTTTACAAAATCTGGTGAGTTGTAACATGAGTTACTTGCAGGCCCTAATGTATTGGATCACCTACTCACAGAATAACCAGATGGGTTACCTGTTACTGATAATGTGACGGAAGTCCTCATTGTGGAAGTGTCAATGGAAGCAATACATTCAACTGTATCATTAGTTTGATTTACTCGATTAAAACTGAATGAATTAGTGAACATATTGTTCGTTTCCTTGAACAATTTGACCACACTGTGGACTACGACACACTTGACCAGTCCAAGTAAATGATGGAGTTCCTCTACCAGTTATAGTAGCAGTACATGTTAGTGTCAGTGATTCACCAGCTACTACTTCTGGGTTAGCAGGACTGATTGATGTTGAAGAAACTAATTCAAAGTACAAATATTTCTTGAAAAAACAACAACAATAATACGTATTTATTGTATTTATCCAAACTTTGAGTGTCAATGATGTCAAAGAAAGAGTGAAGAAAGTTCTGATAGGTACATAAAAATACAAGTGATAATTAGAGGTAAAAGGAAATACTGGGGCTGCTTTAAGCTAAGGCTCAGAGTCAGCAAATTATATGGAGGATCATGCTAGACGCTTTCTTTAATAAAGCAACTCTACTATCATACTGCATCAGAAATTACAAGAAAATGTAGACTATTACCAACCAACCTTTCAATGTGAAGAAAAGAGAAGATAAATAGTGAACAATGACTTAGATGATAACTAGAAAAGTAATGTTTACCTTTAAAGATTATGATGTACTTTGAAAAGTTATGGATAGGCGGTATGATATGAAATCTCAGAAAATTATATAGTATTATGACGTTAATACACTTTTCAGTGAATTTAATTTAAAAGTGAATACCTTAAATGAGATATGGATAGGTGTGATATGTAATCTCAAAAAATTATAGTATATATGACATTCATAATACTTTCAGTGAATTCAATTTAAAATTGAATACCTTAAATGAGTGAAGAGATGTATTCATGTATACATACGATGAAATATTACTCTGTGTTTTAAAGTGTAATATGTATTTTCTACATAAAATTGTCATTTCCTATTATGCTTACCACTTAATACATTGATTATTGTGATGCTGCCAGTATTTTCTCTTCCATTTTCATTAGGTACTCTGCATGTATACACTCCTAATGGTCCAATAGGATATCCTATACTTCCTAAATATATTTGCTGAGCATGTACTATCCAGTAAAATATGTTAGTGACTTGTCCTACATACTGTATTTAAATTGTGTCTGTAAGTGCATCATCACCATTTATCATTTGGGTTTAGGCTGAAGTCGAACATTAGATTAGAAATTAGATAATAGGATTATTATTTACACATTGATGTAAAAATGTGTAAAATAAGATGTATTGAATATTTATTAAGAAGAGTAATCTCATACATAAGTCTATGCACATTCTTAGCGTGTCACGTTGTTAGGTATTTCACAACATAATTCTCCAGTCGGTGGATCAGTGGCAGAACTTCTGAGACTGAGATAAATCATTTGATTGTCATCTCTACTTCTGAAATAGTCTATTCCACTATTAACACGATTTCCTATTGTTGTTCTAGTAAACTCCTACCATAAGAGACATAAAATATTTATTTTTTGTCCTGTTATTGAGCCTCTCAGATGAACTAATGCCTAAGGTGAGTTGGCAAGAAATAATTTTAACATTTTTTGAACGGAAAGTTGCATATGCCTGAGTTTACAATAGTGGAAATTTTACTCTAAAACAGGAGGAAGTGTGATACTTCAGAGAAATTTATGTGAACACTACAAGTCACTAGCCTAGTATTCCATTACTCATTATGAGCAAATAAAATTGCTTGATGAGAGTTTCTGGGTTGTTCAATCATCTGACATACATGTAAGTTAGTTTGTCTATCTGCTCTTACAACAAATGTTGTGAAGTCAGTCCTAGTTATAATACCTTGAATTAGTTGCAGCGTTTTGCATAATTATAGTTCATTAGAAATAATATTATTCAATGGTTATGCGCTGTTTTAGCTACTGCTGAACTATTATTATTATTGCATTGCGAAACTGTATTACTAAATATTAGTTCAACGTTAATTACAATTATTTCACATATCGGTCAGCTTGTCATGGAGCTATTGCTGTACCATTATCCATTATTGATTGGCAACAGTTTAATAGTTCAATCCTATATAATTATATAGGCAGGTCTGTTATTTTCAAAATTCATAACACTGGAGGCATTTGTGGGGAAAAGTCGGCATACAGAATTTTCTAGACCTTTTTGACCAGTTGAATCTAAATATGCTGCCTGCCAAACTTATAAATTATTAGTAAAAATGGTATTGAGGTGTTTATAATGAAGTAGTTATATTCTGCCATATAAAAAAGCAATTATGTTTTCTGTATGTGGCACCAAATGAAGCATGTGCTGTTAGGCGTTATTTGCTACCAAAACTGTTGGATTCTTCAAGGCATAATGCCTCATATAATGTTCAAAATGGAAAGAAAGTTATGTGTCAAGTTGCTTTAGTCTCACTGTTTTGACATGCTGAATCCAAACATATCTTTTTTTTATTTCGAAAAAGTGGCCCAAAAACTTGAAAGATAAATTTAATAAAATAAATAAAACATGCATATAGTGCCTATTGCCATTGACTTACGGAGTGCTTAACATGGCAATAAAAAAAGATTATGACATATAGATATTCATTCCACTATGTGTGCTACCTCTGGTACAGTTAAAATTGAATTTTTGTTTACATTTACAACATAAACTTTTGCATCCAGTCTTGCACTTACATGCAATAACTTACAGTGTATTTAAACCCTCCAGTTACTACTATGACTTTGGAGTTTTATGCTTTAACATTTAACTGTCAAAAAAGAAAGTGACGTAAATCTTCTTTATTTCAGAAAATACAGAGAAATTGCTACAGTTATGATAATGGCACATCTACATTCTCAATTACTTTCATAATGGGTCTTAAAGCAGTGTTCTCTCTAAGATTTGCAATCTAAGTGGTGCAAAAAAATCTGCATACATTGTTGCATGCCCATTATGGGGATATGCGTGGGCATAAATATGTGGTGGTGCATGTGTTAGTGAAAACGAAGAGAAATAACTACAACAACAACAATAAACCAAGTAGTGCATCATGCAAACCAATGCATCATCATGTAAACCAATGGTGCATCATGTAAACCAATGGACATCATGTAAACCAAGTGGTGCATCATGCTAACCAATGCATCATCATGTAAACCAAGTGGTACATAATGCAAGTATACAAGTGTCCAAGTGATGCAGCACCACTCAAACAATTCCTAGAGAGAACACTGGGTCTAAATGCCTTGAGAGCTCCTTGTTCCAGTAGCATTGATAGAAATGTCATAATATTGATCAAACAGAACATCATCTCAAACGAATTCAGTCCCTACCTTTAGCATTTTGGCTTGGCTTACAAGTCAGGGGTGATGGAAGTAGCTTCAAAGTGGTGGTATACCAATTTGCTCTCACGAAAACCAATTTGCTCTCACGAAAACCATTTTCTTGAAAAAATAAAGTTTAGCACTGACTGAGCTTAATAATAGTTTATAATCAGATGCCGTCATAGCTTAAAAGTGACTTAATTCAATTAAACTGTTCTAAATAATTTTCTGTTCTTCAGTTAGCAATGCATCTGTTCAATGTTGTCTGCTTTGGTTTTGTGAATATGCACCAACATGGTTGGACCATAACTTCTTTCTTCTTTACCCAAGAACCTGAAAACAACTGATTTGCCAGCTGTAATTACTAACTGACTTCTGCAGTTGGTACTGGTGATTGTGATAGCATGTATCTTTATTGTTTTGCAAATTGTGTTGAATTCAAGCACTACTGTCAATAGCTGACATAGTGCTTGTCCATCAATAATTGGAGTGGAAATGTGCATGTCCAGTTCGGAGATTGCCATGGATCTCAGGTATGTTGATGCCACTTCCAGCCTCTTAAGCAGTTCAAAGCATTTGTGTCTATCTCTCTGCTCTATTAATTTTTCTTTCTCTTATTTTAGTTTTGAATTTCCTATCAGATTCACACAGCGATGCAAATGTCATGGACTTGTATTTATGGAGGGGTTCACTACATTATAGAAGAAGATTATGGTCATTCTTGCACAAACTGACTTATGTGCTCCTGGCCTTCAGTATGTGGAAATAAAAAACAACAACAATTGTTTCAATCTTTTGTTGCTATATCTTTAGTTGTATATTTGCAATCTCTGAGATACCATAGTTTTGAATAAGCCAAAAGAAATCAACTGAGCATGAAAGTGATCTTCATCTTGGCTGTCCAGCTTTATTCTACTTTGGTACATCAAGATCACCTGTTGTGCTGACACCATAATGTGCTCTAGTTTCCAAAGTGATATGTAATCGTAGGTTGTAAGACTGAAACAAATTTCTAAGACTTGTGGTCTTTCAAAGCTTTTAACCACACCCACATGAATTTACTTGCTTGGTACGCAGAAGCACTTTTTCAAACCCTTTATTCTCAAATGCCTGTCTTTCAAAGCTTTTAACCACATCCACATGAATTTACTTGCTTGGTACGCAGAAGCACTTTTTCAAACTCTATATTCTCAAATGCCTCTTGCATTCAAACATGAAAGTTATTGCCTTTTCCCCCCATCATTACGTTTATAATTATTACAATTTTGGGACATTAATCAATAGTTTTAAGAAACATAGTGCCGTGCAGAGAAATTTTTTTCACATTTTTAATCAAATAAAACCTCATAACAAAAGCTTCAATTTGGTACTAAATACATGAGAATAACTTAATTCTACGAGGAGCTATACCTCACTAAATTTATCATAATCGTTACAAAGCAATCAAAATACACTATTTAATTTAAAACCTCATATATAAAATTACTGATAATTTACAAGTTTGGCAGACAGCATATTTGGATTCAACAGGTCAAATTGGTCTAGAAAAAAACTGTTTTTCCAACTTTTCCCCACAATTGCCTCCAGAATTTTTATAATTCACAATTCTTGAACCTGACTAATAGCTACTTTAGATAAAACGTCTCAAAAGTGGAACAGACAAATCTTCTTGATCCACTTAAAACTAAACAGCAGTTCACTAAACAGGGACTGTAAGCTTTAAATTTAAAGTTTATCGTTAAGTTTTATCCTAAAGCTGGCTAGTTAACTAATAATAGATAAGCTAATACGTACCTTGGCCTTAAACTACCAAAGTAAATACACCCACTAGATACACAGAGGTAGCAAGACTTATATCCGCAGGGGTAGGTGACAGTACCTTCACAGCAAATATTGTCCTAGCTGAACATGCACAACTACTGATGAGGTTCCACCCTAACAATTAACAATTTAATAGAGATATGGTGTTTGTTTCTCTTAAAGCTCATAGTTAGGGTATTATGTATTCTTAAGTAGGGTTATGGCTTAAAACGGACACTGGACTGTAAATTTCCTTCAGATAATATTGAAACAATGCTATGCAATAAAAATCTCTAAAATTCTGTTGTATTTTTAACTTTTATTTTGACAAATTTTGTGATGTAGCTACTCTAGTAAACTGGCACGAGCTAACTATCATTCTTATAATAAGCTATAAAATCATGAGCACTTTTTTAAGCATAAGCTATAAAGAGGATAAGATTAATAAAATGTGTAGAAAAAATACATACCATGCACGAGATGTTTTATATTGTTATGCCAATTCACCTTTACAGCTACCAACACTTGTTATAAGGTTACAAAAAATATTTCATTCAGTTGCATAAATGTCAGGCAACCACATTGACAATTGTATTTGGGGTGACATGGTTGATCTACTTATTGTAAGTTGCTAAAGAATTGGTATATAATTATAACAATAGGAAATTTTTCTCTTTTTAACAGCCAATATTTTAACTTTCAAATATTTTAATATTAAATTGGCTGTTAAAAAGAGAAATATTTACCATTGTTATAATTATTTCAGCCGAGAATGACTGAATCATTGGTACACATAATTATATAAAATGCACTAAAATAGACTTATAACTATAATATAAAGAAGTAATATGGACTGTTTGCAACAAAAATTACATAAATATTAATAGAAGATTATTTAAGCAGCAAAAGTACATAAATATATGGATTACACCAGTTATACAAAAAAATATTGAATTACTTTTAAGCTTTACTTAATGACTATTGTTAAGTTGATGTGAATTTGAAGAACACCTTAAGCGTCATTTTAAAGTGCTTATAGTTTACTGCCAGACCGAAATTTGTTATGACTTTGGATCACATAGTAATATATTTATACAAAATTAATGTAGCTATATTGACATACACATTCAAGCAATATGCAATACAAGTACAGCTACTGAAATATCCCAACATGTGTGATTGCCAACAACAAACATTGTGTATTTCATAAACTTTATTTCTTTACATTCATTAGATGTTCTATATAATATAATATACATCAACAAAGTCATCTATCAACAATACATAGTTGGATTCATGTTAGACAGTTGATGGTTCCTGATTGCGTAATCAAAGAAACCAAGCAATCATAGACTCAAAGAATACCTATCATTATTCACAGGAGTTTAGTGGACACCCAACTATTGGCAGACCCTATTGAAATTAATAAGGTCCTTCTGCAAAAAAAAATATTACAAAGTACTCCAAACTAAGTCATCTGGAATTTCTTTACAACCCTTAAACCAACAAAAGCATGGTAGATTTTGAGGTGCACATTTAGTCCTAAAGAGGACAATTTTGTCTACACATAATGATCTTCCCAGTTATCCTGTGTCTATTTATACATGCACAAACTCTAATTAATATATTCATGCTGAGCAGAAATATATTGCTTTGAGGCCAATAGTGGTTGCTTTATTCCTGCCCATAAACATGAATAAAAATGCTTTGAAATATAGTTGAAATAATTTCTCATAAAAGTATTGAATTATACAGCCTGATTTCCAATATAATCATACAAACACTTATAATTAAACATACTAGATACAAAATCTATAAATCTTTTGAAAATTATGGCAATTACTATTACTAACACAGAATAAATGTTTGCTTGAATCTGCTACTTTCAGTAAACATGTTTTCATCAGATTAGTGAGAATGAGTGAACTATATTTAAGTACTAGTTGTAAAAATAAAAGGTTAAGTAAATGTCATTATTACAAAGTGAATTTTGTGGAAAAATGAAACAAAAACTCAATGAAGTAGGATTTGTAATTATAAATAAATATAATGCAATACTAATTTTTTTAGGAAATGTTGCGTATAGTTCAATGCGTGTACATGTGTATAGTTCAATGTGTGTGCGTGTGTATAGTTCAATGTGTGTGCGTGTGTAATAGTTCAATGTGTATGCATGTGCATAGTACAATGGGTGTGCGTGTGTATAGTTCAATGTGTGCGTGTGTATAGTTCAATGTGTGTGTGTGTGTATAGTTCAATGCGTGTACATGTGTATAGTTCAATGTGTGTGCGTGTGTATAGTTCAATGTGTGTGCGTGTGTAATAGTTCAATGTGTATGCGTGTGTATAGTTCAATGTGTGTGCGTGTGTATAGTTCAATGTGTGTGTATAGTTCAATGTGTGTGTGTGTGTGTGCATAGTTCATGTGTGTGCATGTGTATAGTTCAATATGTGCGTGTGCATAGTTCAATGTGTGTGCGTGTGTATAGTTCAATGTGTGCGTGTGCATAGTTCAATGTGTGTGCGTGTGTATAGTTCAATGTGTGTGCATGTGTATAGTTCAATGTGTGTGTGTGTATAGTTCAATGTGTGTGTGTGTATAGTTCAATGTGTGGGTGTGTATAGTTCAATATGTGTGTGTGCATAGTTCAATGTGTGTGCGTGTGTATAGTGTGGTGAAATACCCTTCCCCACATGCTCACTACAGGAACACCTTCAGGAACATATTAGATTATTAACTATAATTAGCCTACCTTGCCATTCACTATTCATGCATCTCACATTTCACCCTATTCACTCCCATTGCTACTTCCCATGTACTCTAATGCTCCACGCTCTCATCACACACAATTCCTGGTTGGTTTTATATATGGCCAACCCAACTTGTAAAGTTCAGTTCGGATTGTATAAGCATTTTGACATCTTGTGAGATACCTACTCCTCTTTGCTTAGAATTAAAACTCTAGCTTGGGTCGAGGGTTTGAAGGAACTCGGTTTGATCGCTGAGAATCCTGTTGCACATTCCGAACTCTGGTGGCGGCGCTATTTTATTTTCGTCTCTACGTGTTTCACCACATATAGTTTAATGTGTGTGCGTGTGTATAGTTTAATGTGTGTGCGTATGTATAGTTCAATGTGTGTGCGTGGTATAGTTCAATGTGTGTGCGTGTGTATAGTTCAATGTGTGTGCGTGTGTATAGTTTCTATGTGTGTGCATGTGTATAGTTCAATATGTGCGTGTGTATAGTTCAATGTGTGTGCGTGTGTATGTTCATGAAGTGTTGCTTTTATTGTCAGTTGTACTTTCAATATAAAGAAACATACTTTCGATTCAGTATGTGTAGGTCGTGTAACCTCATGTACATATTATGGTATAGCTATGTGCACAAACTTAATTGGTTTCCTGGGCAACCGAGTCACAGATCAACTATAGCAAGGAGGTATATTTTGAAGGCATGATGACCTCACAAACTTGCTGTTTACTATTCGCACAGCAGTGTGTACAGATGATCATTATAATGCGACCCACAAATTAGATATGTATATGCTATGCAGTTTCAATATATTTGTAGGCATGAAAACTTATTTCCTTAGTCCTACATAGGTTGATGTGTGGAACCAAAAATAATGGAGAGTAGATGTAATTGAGTTGCCATGACGACATTCTAACTTTAATATTTTGTTTTATCTCCCTATATCAATAAAGTTTTATTCAAGAAAAAATTACATCCACAAAAAGATGAGCATATTCTTCTCCATGATGAATGTGGAATGTGCCACACCCACTTTTTATTGTGCCAATTACTTTTCCCGCCCTCTTGAATCTATTAGGACAGTATAGCTACAGGAGAGTATCATTAGTGTATGGATGAAGGTTGGGGCTGCTACATGCAGAGATGTGTGTTAATGAGTGAGATATGTGTATGACTTGCATGTGTGCATACATAGCTGTGTGTGCCATTGTGGAGAGTGTATGTGTGTTATATACGTACTACTTTCAGTTTGTCTTCTGAGCTATTCCAGTACAGTTGGTTGGTGTATTTCTTTCTGAATTTACGAAGTGAATAATTATGATCTTAACTGACCAGTGTACATCAGTAGGTGTAACGATGTGTGTGCGAGCGGAAAAGTTGAATGTTAAAATAGAACAAGTTCTAACCTGTGCATGTGTGTGCATATGTATGAGTGTGTGTGCGTGTGTGTGTGTGTTGCTATTTTTATAGAATAATAGCTCGGTAGCAAGATGGATGAAGGACTGAAATGATTCAAGTAGCATCTTACGTAGTTTGCAGCTGCGACAACTTCTCAACATATCTCCCACGACTAATTAGTGCACGAGGACTCCAGTGACACATTCACACACATACATACATACACACACATACACTCACACATACTCTAACCATCTGACTAGGATCAAGATAGCCCGTATTTTCACACATGCACACATTGATGAGTCATTGTTGTGTCAGTGATGTTGAGGTAAGGATCTGAGATCAGTCGTGTTACGTTGTTTAATAGATTGTTTTCACTGTTGTTCTTTCCTGGCCATACAGGAAGTTCCCACATGACTGTCATGGAGGTATAGGTACATTGATGGAGACAAGAAGCTAGGCTCATGGCTTCAGTCAGTCTGTACAAAAATCAGTAGTAACAATATTCCCCCCTCACAATATCCATGTCATCTCCTGCTAGGAACCATGGTTCTTCCTGGAGACTTCTCATAAGGTGAGACAGATGCTTTGAAGAGTGGAAGAACATTATGAAAGACATTACAATAATTAAATTACCTTTGTTTCATTGACTTGTACATATATTCCACTTAATATACAGCATTTTCTAAAGCTTCCACTTCCCTAAATGTAACTGTTGGAGATCCAATGAAAGCAAAAACATCCATACTGCTCTCTTGCAAGTCCCTTTCATTGCTCTCCGCTTCAGATAATCCAAACTTGTCGTCGAACAAAACTAAAAACACCGTCTGCACTCAGCCACGAAGCCATGCTACCGCTGAGTAGGCTAATAAAATTCGACAAAATAGTACGTCACGGTTTCCTTTTAAGCTCTATTTTGGTGTTTAAAACAAGTCGATGGCGTGAGCGTTTTATTTTTATACTTCTTTTTGTGTCGATGGGTACCTCGACCGCCATATGGCAGTTATACCGGTAAAAGGGTTAACATCATAGTTATCTTCTGATTATCATTTATTTGAATTGGCTAGATAAATTAATGGACACACAAATGAGAACGCTAAGGTACAAGGTTCTCTGTATGAGGCCCACAAGTTGGAAGGGATTGTGACACATTGAATTGTGACAAACATAAATTGTTTTCAACTCTCAGAGTGTGTTTAGATAACACTGATGCGTGCACTCTGATAGTGGTTCAAGCATACACTCGGGAGAGATTTCTGAAATATTTTCTTTAGCCTCTTTTAACTTTCACTTTTCCTTCCTCCCTTCTTCCCTCTCCCATTCTCTCACCCATCAATTGACTAACACAATAGGAAATAGATTTTTCCCTCAGATAATGAACAAATATTGTTATAAAGTTGCCTCCACTCCTATGATACTCTGATTTAGCCGATGTTGTTTTTGTGTTTACTTGTTTTCTAGCTGGCACTGAAACTACGGAAGTTACAGTACTGAAAGAGAAAGATTTGGCTAATTAAAATCATTTAATGTAGTAGTGAATTTCCACTAACTCTCGCAAAAACGACCTAGATAACAAGCGGGTTGAAAGAGGAAAGGTCGGGAGGTGAGTGACTTGCGTATATGAGTGACACGTGAGCAGATACCACCAATAAATATTAATATCAACTCTTCCTCCATCCGGTCCCCCGTGCTGCTCCGTGTTATCTCAAACATTTGGTTTGGAAACCGCTGGGAGGTCTGTAAGTGAGTGAGTGAAGAAAAGTGCTGGTTGAAGTTCTAAAGTATTAGGTAGAAGCTGAAGGCCTCCACATATTATCTTTGTTGGGTATGGCGGTATGCTGGTGGAGTTGCTCTGTGGCTCTACTGCTGGTTGCTCTAACTGTGCGACTCGAGACAACCACTGGCCAAGAAGGTACGTAGAGGGTTAGGGAGCTTCTCAATCTACAACTATGCACATGTGCATAATATAATGGCTTGCCTAATGATTGGATGTATTTTGGTGTTGTTACTAGTCCGTTGTTGTGCGCTTTTATTTTTGGGGTTTATTTTTTACTTTCCAATGGAGTACAAAGTCATGGATATCCAAAGGCAGAGTAGCCTTGGAGACCTCAATTTATAAAGTACTGTAATGTTTATCTGTCTTGGGAATAGAACAGTGTTCTAGTCAGGATAGTTCAGATATGGTGTGTGAATTCTTTTTTTAGCCCATGTATAGTTCTGTACGTGTGTAGAAGTAACTGCATTAGTATCTATACATGTGTTGTGTTGTTTTACAAAAACAAAAGTATCATTTCAAGATTTTTTTATACGCACTGATTGATTAAATTGTTGAGAAATTGGTGGGGAAGTGCAATATTTGAAGCTCTTCTGGTGATGCCAGTGTCCTGCATAGCACAATACAATAGTGTCAATAGTCTAAAGTGCTACACTATGCTTCTTGTATTCCTTGAAAGGAACCAGGTGTTAGGAAGACGGCTTGGGTGGGCCCCATGTTTTGTCACTTCGGTCCGTGTGCTGAAGATGGAAATGTTTAATTTATTAAGTATTTTGATCAACTTTTGTGAAAGTGAATACGCTGCCATAATTAAGTAGTGAGATGAGAATATATCAGGAGTGGTGGATGGATGGTTGTTAGCCATGTGTTCTTGCTTGCCTTGCTTGGTGAGAGCTAGGTGTAACTGATACCCTTGGGATCACTGTGTATCGTGGGCTATATTCATGACTGGAACATACTGTGTTCGTTGTCCTGCTCATAATAAGTAGACATAACCCATTCACTATTATTTTTATTTCTTGCTAAGCTGCCTGTGTATGTGGTTGACAGCATGCCCAGAAGAATACTTGAATGGGATTGTTTTGAATGGACTGGTTGAAAACATATTTTTTTCCTTCTGTGATAGTTTATTGCTACATTGGCAGTTTGGGCAGCTTCAAAGATTTATTTATCAGTGGCACTTTATCCAGACATATACAACCTCAGACCATGCCCACTCACACTCTTTCCAACACTATCTTGCTGCTATGGGGGTACCCGGCCCATTCCTCATGCTCTCTGTCCTCATTCATTACCCTGACCACCTCCCAACACTTGTTAATCCCACCCATCCCAAGGCACCCTTTCACTACCATCTGTGTCACTGCAGGCATCACGCATCATTGTTATCATCAAAGCACCATTATTACTATCATCCATCATTACCTGTATCATTTTTGTCAACATCTTTACTGCCCCAATATCCCTGCCCCTCCCCCCATACCTGCTTCCTTTTCCTCTTAACTCTTGACACACACATCAGCCCCATCCTATCGTATCAGCATTTATTACACACCATAGAGGTGGTTACTAGTTGCCATTTCATGCCTCTTGCCTTACTAAGAAGAGTGTGGTGTCTGCCAGTGTTCTGAAGGCCAGGGCTAAGCCATGCTTATAATATGGTGGATATGGTTAGAACCTCAAGAGTAGTGGACTCCCACTTTTGGTCTTTGTCAAGCCAGGCACTATTTGACAAATTTATGTTAACTACGTCATTATTGCTATTAGTACTACTAATTACTATTATTATTATCATTATACTGAAGGGTAGGTTCGTGTGTGTGTATAATATATAGGTTAAAACTTGTTGTCATGGTAGCATGCAGTGAAAGTCCTATTTTAATTACAAAATTCTCGTGAGTAATTTAGAGTTTCCTATTCTTGTTCATTACAAGTTCTAATGAACACAATGAGGAACAGTCTTGTGATATTAGCAAATTTACTGACCAACTTACTATTCCTTAGCAATATACTGTACTCAGGTGTACATAGAGCAGGAATGAAAGCGATGTTGGCTGGATACATACGTTATGAAAGTAATTTCAATGACTTAGAATAAAGCAAGCTTTAGTAATTTTGAAATGTATTAAATGTGATATGAACAGTTCTTTCTTATGTGAGCTGCATATTGCATGCTTCTCCCTGTGGCATCACTGTACTATGTTGTCTGATTTGGGGGAGTTGTGGATTACCACAAGTGTAAAAAGTAGAGCTACCAAAAGAAAAAAGAAGGATAGAGTGAGTTAAGGTGGGGTTTTAAGGGAGGTGATATATCAATGGGTTAGATAGATGAAATAATAATTAAAGTAAATATTGGATGCAGTAAGAACATGAGGAGTTTCCATATGCTGTATTTGTATTATAAGTAGATATCGTCATTGGGATCAATTCTACTATATCCACGGTGATGGAGGGGACTGTTGCGATGGTACCCATCGCAATCTTGGATGGTTGTATTGGAATTCCAGTTACTGTGTCTGTTAGTCTAATGCCAGGTAAGTTCCCAAAGCTGTTACGTAAGTTGGTCAGTGGTTGAATGAAATATAGGAAATAATGTGTGATTTTATTTATTATTATCAATATATACTGGCAAGTATCCCACCACACAGTGGCACTTGACATATTGCAAAGTAAGAATGCAGTAGCAAAAGTTATCTAGCTCAGTTATCATTCTCTACCATTAGTTAAGGCATCTTATCCCCCACTTTCCTTTTTCTTCTTTAGTCATAGAATCCTTTTTCCTTAGTCTACCTCTCCTGTTTCTGAATCTCTCTGTCCTACTATCATGATTGTGGACTTAAGCTTTCCAATATTTTTGACTTCTTTTTCGTACTTTCACCTTCCATTTTGAAACCGACCTCCGTCTTTACTTGTCATTTTCACCCACTTTTTTGTTACAATTAATCGCTCACCTTTAATTTCTCTTTTGTACTTTTGCCTTCCTTTTTAAAACCTACACCTTCCCTCGTCTACTACATCCACTTTTTTGATTAACTACATTCTACTGAATGTGGAGACACTTTACCCATCATAATTATGATGATGATGCTTTACCAAACCTTTTAAGCTCATGATTTATTACCTCTACTGGAAAGCATAAAGTCTTTACAGCCAAAATTATTGATTAGAGCCTTAGCAAAAAACAAAACAAACAACAACAACTAATCTATTGATTCTATGCTACATGCAAGGGTTATAATGTATTTTATTTTTTATTTTTTATAACATGTAATCTGATTTCATCTATTATTCCGAGATACGAGAAATTCTAAGCTATTGTTTTACTGTATACATATCTTTCCTCTCAGTGGATAAGAATTATCAACTTAGATAGACACAATCAGGCCAAACAATCTGTGCAGAGAATTATATTAATAATTATGCATAGAAATCTTATTGAAAGTATCATAACTATTAAACATAAATTCCTATCATTTTCATTCTCATTATGGAAACGTAGTACATAGACGATATGTATTTTGTCACTGATTAAATGTTAAACTAATTAGAGTATTCAAAATACACAGGAGAGGGGGAGGGGTTCAACGACTTTTGGTCGAATATTGAAGGCTTACTAAGTTTATGTTCTGACACTTAGTTACAAAAGGTAAAATTATCTCAGTGTTATTTATTATATTTTCCCATACAACATTGCCGAAGGTCTTTCAAAGTGTACATATTACGTATTATTAAAAAAAATTATTGATTGGGAAATGACATTCATGCAGCTATGGTATCAGTTTTGAATGTGTCTGACACAACGGTTGCCTTTGACAACACCAGTTCTGTGAGATACGTCAGCCTGACTGCTCCACCCGACACAGTGCTGGAGAACAACGTGTCGTTTGTGCTGTCTATTCAGAGCCCTTCACTATCTACAGACGAAGGTCGGATCATGCTTGCTCCTGACAATTTGACTATCACAGCACTTGATAATCCCAGTGAGTTCAAACAGGGTTTGGTTTGAAAAATAAGATGCTCGTAATTAGTGCAGACATTAAGAATTAAAATGACTGCATCCTTTCAGGGAGTAGTTGTTTGCTTGATTTTAAGTGTTGTGTATTTGTTGTACATACTTTTTGCTACCCCATCTCCTTACTTGAGATGTATTAATTGGCAAGCGAGCGAAACAAACGAGACACTATCAGGGGTAACTCAATTGAAAATTGGGGATTATGTTTGGACGTATGCATGTATTTTGTATTCTGACCCTGGCATTTTTGTGTTAGTTCAGTGGTGGACCCCTTCCCAAACTTCACTAAATGGAATCCTCTGGTTTATCGACCATTACCCATATTACCCAAGAAATTGAATTGTTTACCATTTTGAATTCTTTTGTAGGCACAATTAGAACTTGAAAACTTACAGGAGTTCCATTTCTGTCTGAGTTAGTGGCGATGGTAAGTCAATGCGCTCTTTGTCACAGTTATAAGCTTTATGCAACAGTATTTACTTGAAGTGCATTGTCCACTAGACAAACTGCGAAGGTAAGTCTTGTGTGGTATGTCCTGTTGTGTGACAGCATTGTGCATTACAGAAACTACTTGGCTAAAGAAGATCACAAAGAAAGTGTTTAAATAAGTGTATTTTTCATTGTCATTGTTTGATTTTTGTTGTTGTTGCTGTGGTTTTTATGGCACTGAAATCACTTTATCGTGTATACGTATTTAAGAGTTCTTATTTTTAGTAGCTTAAGAGTTAGAAGTCAAAACAATCATATTAAAATAGTGTAGTTTTAGGCTCGTTCTCCATTTGTACTCGAGCACACTACTAGTATTTAAGACTTGTAGTCCACTTAACCGATTACACGTGAATAAAAATTTTAATTGCGCCTTACGTAATGCGGCCACGGGTGCACACGAGACACAGAAGATTGATTGCTTGGTGGGAGGGTGACACTAAGCGAGAGAATGTAGACGAACGTTTGAAGATAGCCTCGGGAACAGTATTATCTAACGATAGAGTACGCTTTGGCTATTGGGAAAGCATATATTCGATGCTAAGGAGCTGTTCCCGACTTAAAAAATAACAAAGTACTCGTACCATTTGGCAAAAACTTTTATGGCATCACACCGAGGCTCTTAGTAAGCACACTAGTAAGTTGGATGTATGGTTTCATGGCTGAAGCAGTTTGCTACTCGATCATAGAGGTAAGAGAAAGTGTTTTTGCACACATCTGTCTTACATTCTGGAAGAATTTGTTGATATTTATTTAGGGTGTGGTTTATTTTGAACTGAGCAATCTGTTATATAAATTTTGTGAACAGAGAAGCTTTTTATGGCTTTTGTGTATGAAAACAGGTACATCACAAAAATGATAGAATATTTGAGTGTATTCAGTTTGGTACTCCAAGGTTTCTTTACTTTTGATCTGCTGGTAGGCTGCATTGTTGACCGAATAGTTGGTGATCTTACTATTAAGTACAACTGGTCATAGCATAATAGAAGTATATGTCAGAGGGCTCCCTGCAGTCTTACCTGTTGTATAACAATATTTATTTTTACTCATTGCTATAAAGAATGTTGTTAAAATTCCTGTAGAAATCGCTACTTTTCAGAATCATCAATTCCGTTCTCTCGTCAGAGTCCTTGACCATCTAGTAACTACTGCAGTCACTACACCCATCAGTACTGAAGTCTTTCTTGCTGTCATCAAACTCCTCATCACTACCACCAGAGTTACTGCCATCATGGTCACTGCCATCCTTGTCAATGCCATCCTTGTCACTGCCATCCTTGTCACTGCCATCCTTGTCACTGCCATGCTGTGCCAAGTCAAGTATATTGTCTTCATCACTAGGATGCTGAAGTACCAGTGTTCCACTAGCCAAGATAGCGTTTTACTTGTCATATCATGAGCAGTTATAGCTAAAGTAATATTGGTTTCTAAAAAAATATTGTGTACCTTTATTATTATGAAATATATTTTCAATTTATACTTTATCAGAAAGAAGTCTCATTGTTGTGACAAAAATTTTTTCTTATGGCAGTCTATGTATTATATAAGCCTAGTATTTATACTTACAACAATATAGAATCGTCTGCAATTCTGATTGGTGGCTTCTTTGACTCCACAAGGCTGTAGGGCGAAATGGACGCGAAGATGCTTTTTTGACGCATTTTGGCGTTCCTCCGCAGTTACCTTCTGAGGGGAAGGGTTAATCGAAGACCATTTCTTATAGCTTGGCGTGTTTCACACTGCCATTCTTTTCATGCTGTGAGTGTGTGCCGAAGGTTTGCAGTCGTGCAAACGGGCAGGCCTTGAGCCCACGCCAAAGGCCTGTCCACGTGCAGCACGCCCTTTTGCGGCTGCCACGCCCCCCCCCCCCCCCCCCCCCCCCCCCCAATCGCACAACTGAAATCCTGTCACGGCGCTCCACCCTCTCTGGCGGAGCTGCGGAAAGCTTAGTCCTCCACCCCACCCCCCCCCCCACCATTAGTCCTCCACCCCCCCCCCCCCCCCCCCCCAAATTCTACTTAGGGTAGTGGTGGGCGGGGCTTTCCTCTTCACAGTCTTCCGCTGTGGCTCTGTTAGGCGCTTTAGCGCCCTTCTCCTTTTTATTTTTCTCTTCCATCTTTCCTTTTCTCGTTCTTTTTACACTTTCCATTAAAGTCCCACCGCCCGAGGTCTCACCTCGCTTATACGTTTCCCGCCGCTGCGCGCAGCTGGCCCTTGACCAGACTCCCCTCCCCCTTTAACCGCCGGTAACTTCGGTACGCTTCCCTAGACCTGCCGTTATCGATTTTTCTGAATTGACGCGTATTTGCGTCTTCCGCGATTAATAGGTTAAAGGTGGCCGCACACGTCTACACAGTTATTCGTTGATGGTTGCTGTGCACGATTACTACTATTGTATATTTACACGGGCTTCTCTACTACAACACAAGAATGAAGTACCTGCTGAAGGCACTGCTCATTAATTTTAAAGCGAATCTGGAGTAAATATTGGGGCCTGCTATAAACTTTTGGAGCGGTGCGGTAAGTTGGAGCTCCACAATTTGTTGCACTACTAACCAGCCGATACTCTACTGCAAGACAATGAGTTCTTTTCCATTTCAATATTACTTATGATTTATTTGTAATTTTTTTCTTTTTATAAGATATTAAAAAATTCACGTGGTGGTGCAGTTCATTTTTATTAGGTTTACCCATGTGTAAATTTTTTTTGTCGTTCTCATTATTAGTTTTCAATGAAAAACTGATACAAAATTTGAAACTTTAATTCCACTCGCAATTCTTAAGGAATTGCCCCACCACCATGTCTCTACTAAAACTACATGAGCAATTTTTTTCAATTGGTTTGTAATAGTTCTAAAAAGCTCGCCTATATCAAGAGTAAACAAACATCAATATAACAGAGTCAGAAGAGAGAGAAGTTTCTTGGAGATAGCCTGAGGTGAAGGTATTGCTGTGTGAGCTCAGACGACATATGGAATGTTGCTACAAACGGCCATGAGACTACATAAAGCTAAACTAAAGACACCACAACTTTGCAAAGTATACTTCTGCCACTACAACGCAATTGTTTCTGCTTGCATATTATTGAATGGTGGCCAGATATTGTACTTAGGAGTACTGGAGTGGTGGTGTGATGGTGATTTTAGCAGCTGCTTTAGTGAGCGTATATATGTATGTGTGTGCATTTATAAGTGGAAACTATATAACTTGACATAATGCTGGGTATGGATCTAACCCACATTTTTTATTGAACAATACAATCTAAGAAGCCTAACAACATGCTATTACATTAGCACATTGTGTTTACCTTTGGGTTATACGTAACCTGACATGGTTGTATGTATGTGTAGGTGTAATAGTGGTGGGCTTTGCCATGCCCTCTTACAGTGTTGTCGAAGGTTCTTCAGAACAGGTGTGTGTGGGTGTGGCCACTGGTACGCTGCAGAGGAACATCACCCTCAACATCTATACAGTCAATGGAACTGCTTATGGTGAGTGAAGAAGTGTGGAATGATACAAATTTAGATATCCTGGAATACTGTGTGTGAACTTGATTTTTTTTAAACCCTCATTCACAAAACCATCTCAAGACAGTCTTCCTTTGGTAATGATCGTCAGATTTTCTCTGTATTGTAAAGGACCTCCCTTTTTACTTCAACCAGATACGCACTGTTTTATTATGTCTGATAGCTCCCTGTATATGGGGGTGTATTGGGGAAGCAGCACAAGCTTTACTTGCTTTTGTTTATTTGCAAACACACCTGTTTAATAATGGATCGGCTATATTTCTTGCCACTATACTTGGTATATCTATTAAACACACTGAAGATTTGTACCGATGTTGTAGGTAAGAGGAATCCAAATTGTGTACAGTCGTACGGTGAATTAGGTGTATTATTTTTATACAAGAATTTGGTGCCGAGATTTTGCTAAGCGTTTTGAGTATTGGGTAAGGGGACACCAGTTGCATGAATCTGGTTCATTAATTTATTTATTTATTTGTTTGTTTACACTGTATATATTATTATATACATATATTTATTTATTTATTTATTTATTTGTTTTTTTTATATATATACATATATTTATTTATTTATTTATTTATTTGTTTATTTATTTTTTTATTTTTTTAGAGAGCACAGATTTCAGCAGCCCATCATCAAGTATGCTCACTCTGAGCAGCTCCTCCCCCTTGTCCTGTGTGACTTTCAATACCACTAGCAATGGAGTAGTAGAAGAAGACAAGATGTTCTCAGTGAGCATTGGTATGGTGCAGCCAGTGGGTGTGACCGTCATGCCCAGTCGGTCCAATGTCAGCATCACTGAATCAGACTGTGAGTGCATCGTGAGAATGTTCTAGTGGGGAGAAGCTAGGAGAAGGAGGGAGAAAGAAGAAGTCAGTGTGCTATCTAGTTTCAATTATTATGCTTTATGTATGTAAGGCTCTTCTCATAATGGCATTGTCTGTGTTTGATATGGAGGAGAAGGGAGAAACACTGAGACTTCCCACTCCCCTTGTTTTCCACTAAGTGTTTTGATGTACTTGAAAAGAATAGTTGACAAAAATATTTTCTACAGTTACTTAATTGACAGTAATAAATTTGACAGTAACTGTAACAATTCTATTACCCCACTGTAGTCACATTGCCCCTCATTCTGTTGGTTAATTAGTTGGGTAATCATCACACCTTCCATATTGTAAATAAAGAAGGTTACTGGGCCATTGTCATTATTTGATAAGCATTATCTGTTGACAAATAATGTGTGTATGGTTTGTATTTGTGGTTGCAATGCAGCTGTCACTATTGACTTCACCGAGACAAGCGTTGACGTGGTAGAAGGAATGTCTTTTGACACATGTTTGATGGTGACTAATGGATCCCTCAACAGAGATGTAGTAGTGGTCATCACCAGTATGGATGGAACTGCAAGTAAGACATGCTTCATACAGTGTGGGTGTTCACTTTCTCTCCAACTTTAATCATGTGTTGTTGTTTTTTTGTTTGTGAGGACATATGATATATTATATAATTATATGTGACAGTCTATGGGAAAAGGGGGCACTTCACTCAAACAAAAAAAATTGAGTTTTTTATACTAATAAAAAGCTACAATTTATCTCAACTTAGTGCTAAAATACTGGAGTGTAAAACCTTCCCCGTGCAGAGAAACTGGCAGTTGAACTGGGCTGTATTCAGCAGAGCAAGTAAACTACAAATCGAGAAAACATAAATTGAATTTCCACTTCCGGTATAATTAATGTTTCCGTATGCTTAACGGCGTACTCCGCATACGCAATTAAATCGTACAGCCGCTTTTTAACGGCGACTAACGAAGTTTGCGTAGAGTTCTTTTTAGCTTTCAGAGCGTCTCACAGCCTGTCTTGTCGGAATCCTTGGCTACTCTACTCCATGTAGTGGTAAACTTTCAACCAGAGGTAAGCTGTAGATTGCTTGCACTATTCTCAAAGCTATGCAGTTTTTTTAGCTGCTTGTTTGAAACTCCGCCCATTCCCCGTTTATTGTACTTCGAGAACGAGAGAGAATAAAAAGTAGCTTGTCTTTCCACGGCACGCTTGGGGTCTTTTAAGTTGTTTCGGCATTTGAAATTTGGCATAGACTTAGAGTAAGGGTCACTAAGACTAATTCTGCAAAAAACAAAAATAGGAGAAAGAAAGAATTTTTCCTATGGCTTACTTTTGGAGCCTATATCTCAATTTCAATTTTAAAGTGAAGTGCCCCCTTTTCCCATAGACTGTCACATATGACATATACTAGCAAGCACTACCACACTGTTGTGCTTGACTATAACTTTGCTAATTATGAATTCAGTAGTACAAGGTATTTACATCAGTTCGCTTTTTTTCTCACTTTTTCATGTCATAATGAATGCACACCTTTGATGTTGCCAATACTGATGATGCTCTACCATCCTCAGCATTATTCGTGACTACATGCAATATTGTCACCGATACTGACAATGTTTTACCAACTCAGTTGATGGATTACTCATGAGTACTCACCATATGTGACAGTCTATGGGAAAAGGGGGCACTTCACGCAAAAATTGAAATTGAGATATAGGCTCCAGAAGTACGTCATAGGAAAAATTCTTTCATTCTCCTATTTTTGTTTTTTGCAGAATTAGTCTTAGTGACCCTTACTCTAAGTCTACGCCAAATTTCAAATGCCGAAACAACTTAAAAGACCCCAAGCGTGCCGTGGAAAGACAAGCTACTTTTTATTCTCTCTCGTTCTCGAAGTACAATAAACGGGGAATGGGCGGAGTTTCAAACAAGCAGCTAAAAAAACGGCATAGCTTTGAGAATAGTGCATGCAATCTACAGCTTACCTCTGGTTGAAAGTATACCACTACATGGAGTAGTAGCCAAGGATTCCGGCAAGACAGGCTGGGAGACGCTCTGAAAGCTAAAAAGAACTCTACGCAAACTTCGTTAGTCGCCGTTAAAAAGCGGCTGTACGATTTTATTGCGTATGCGGAGTACGCCGTTAAGTATACGGAAACATTAATTATACCGGAAGTGGAAATTCAATTTATGTTTTCTCGATTTCTAGTTCAATTGCTTTGCTGAATACAGCCCAGTTCAACTGCCAGTTTCTCTGTGCGTCCAAGGTTTTACCCTCCAGTATTTTAGCACTATGTTCAGATAAATTGTAGCTTTTTATTAGCATAAAAAACTCAATTTTTTTGGTTTGAGTGAAGTGCCCCCTTTTCCCATAGACTGTCACATATTGTAGCTTTTTGTCCCTTTTTGACCCATGTGTTCATGAATATGAACACCACCAACACATAAAATGACCAATCTCTACCAATCTGTTTCTGGTAGATGCTTTACACCCGGCTAGGCTAATGAATGGTTCGTGAATACACACCATCATCATCATTACTAACAGACAAGCATATTAACCCAAGGATAGCATGATCTATAGTGAGCCAGTGTACGTTACCCAACCTTATGATGACCACTACCTATTCAGCTGTCTATATCTGCCGTTGATGATCAATACCACGATATTAGCATGTATGAGAACACGAGGTGTATACAAGTAAAAAATCTTGTCAAGAACTTGCAAGATCTTAAAAGAAATTGATCTGACTAACAGGATTTTACATGCCAAGATATTGCATGTCAAATCATGTGTGAGATCTTGTGTGATCTAGCATGATATTAGGGGATTCTACATGGGAAATATCTTGCATTTTATTCACAATTCTTACAATAATTGATTTACCTAAGATCTTACAGGATCACTAGTGACATTTTCTAGAAGTTTTGGTTTATTAGTGTACTGAAAGATCCAGTTGGATCTTGCATGAATCTTGCTGTTGCTTAACTTTAACACTAGAAAATTAACTAAGATCTAGTGAGTTAATGAAAGATCTTACACTAGCTTTAATTTATAATTCTTGTTCAATTTAGCTGCAAGATAATGCGTCTTGCTGTTTCTTAGTAAATCTCACTATGTACTGGTCAAGCAAGTTAATGCAAGATCTTATAAGATTGGAGCCTTGCCGTTTCTTACTAAATCTCACTATGCATTAATCAAGCAAGATAATGCAAGATCTTATACGATCATAGTCTTGCTGTTTCTTAGTAAATCTCACTATGTACTGGTCAAGCAAGTTAATGCAAGATCTTATGAGATTGGAGTCTTGCCGTTTCTTACTAAATCCCACTATGCATTAATCAAGCAAGATAATGCAAAATCTTATAAGATTGTAGTCTTGCTGTTTCTTAGTAAATCTCACTATGTACTGGTCAAGCAAGTTAATGCAAGATCTTATAAGATTGTAGTCTTGCTGTTTCTTAGTAAATCTCACTATGTACTGGTCAAGCAAGATAATGCAAGATCTTATAAGATTGTAGTCTTGCTGTTTCTTAGTAAATCTCACTATGTACTGGTCAAGCAAGTTAATGCGAGATCTTATAAGATCATAGTCTTGCTGTTTCTTAGTAAATCTCACTATGTACTGGTCAAGCAAGTTAAGCCAGAATCTATAATTGGAGCCCTTGCGTTTCTTCTTCTAAATCTACTATTCATTAATCAGCAATATAATGCAAGATCTTATCCGACATAGTCTTGATGTTTCTCATTAGTAAATCTCACTATGTACTGGTCAAGCAAGTTAATGCAAGATCTTATAAGATTGGAGTCTGCCGTTTCTTACTAAATCCACTATTGCATTAATCAGCAAGATAATGCAGATCTTCTCAGACTGTAGTCTTGCTGTTTTCTTAGTAATCCTCACTATGTACTGGTTCATCAGTTCATGCAAGATCTTATAAGATTGGATCCTTGCCGTTCTTAATAACTCCCTATGCATTAATCAAGCAGATAATGAAGATCTTATCTCTAGTCTTGCTGTTTCTTAGTAAATCTCACTATGTACTGGTCAAGCAAGTTAATGCAAGATCTTATAAGATTGGAGTCTTGCCGTTTCTTACTAAATCCCACTATGCATTAATCAAGCAAGATAATGAAAGATCCTATAAGATTGTAGTCTTGCTGTTTCTTACTAAACCTCACTATGATTGATCATGCAAGATAATGAGTTTTTTTGTTTGTTTTTTACTAAATCTCGGTATGAAAACATTTTAATCTAGAGGAATTTTATGTTTTGCTAACAAGAACCCAAGGTGATGTAATGAACAAAAACTCTATTATCCCTAAAAGTTCTTATTCTGGAAAGAAAAATTATATTGTGATAATTATGTGGCAAAATTAGTAATGAATAATGCAAAAGTTCACAAGAGAAATTTAAGATAAAATTAGTGGTGCTCAAAATTATTAGGAATAACTACAACATAAGAATGATTCAGTTCTTTTGGATTTATAAGAACACATTTTGAGACCAGATTAGAAATTGGCACAGCAATTAAAGGTAAGGATGTTTTTTGTACTGGAATAAAAAATACACTGAGAAGATCAGTTTGAGCATATCGCTGCAATTTTTCCCTGCAAGGATTCCCACTCTCTTTAAGCAATGATGTTCTTGTCACTTTAAATGGTTTCAACAGTGCAATCGGTGGTGACAAACAAATTTCTCTACTACTCCATAATGTGTTGTGCCATTGTGCTTATAACTGCAAACTGAGCTGCTTCGTTTACCAGCATATCGAGTAGACAAAATGTATGTCTCTTTTAAATATAATTTGTGAAAAATTAAAATATCCTTCGTTGATATGGCAGTAATGTGAGAAATTACAATTTCCTCTTCATTTGTAAAAGAAGCGTGTTTAATAACTCCTGCAGCATATATTCCTGGAAAAACAAGAACCATTTTCTTATTCTGGCAAAGAGAACTTGACAATGATGATATAAATGTTAATGTCTCTTCATTTTCAGTTTCCACTAATTTGTCAGCGTGGCTAACTATAGATTGGCATATATTAATTGAAAAAGATAGCTGTTCCGCAATCTTATACTTTGATGTTATCATGCTAGTTAAATGACCATTTAAATTTTCGAATCCAAACAAAGAATAGACCCATAAAGGTCCCCAAATTCTGGCATACAGTGATAAATGGGAAAGGCTGTGAGCATTTAAAGTACAACTACTGATACCATATAGGTCAGGCAGAAGCAAATAATAATCTTGAAGCATCTCTTCTGCAGCTTTTATTTGAGTCTCAGTAAGCTTAGGTTGAAGTAAAATATGAATAGAACACACTAATAATGCAAAATGATGAAGATAAAGGGGTGGCATATTTATAGAAACAAGGAGTGGCAAAGAGTAGTACAAAAGCCAATTCCTGAATTCACTTGCCTTCCAATGCTTTCTATGATTTGCAATACTCCGTGGGGCTCGACTAAAATCATGAGGGGGACATTGGTCTAGTAATTGTGCATCAAGTCTCCCTAAAGCTCTGCCAATGTAGTAAGCGCATGAGTGGTTTGGTGAGCTAACCCATTTATCTAACATCCATTTAGTTACACCTTCCAATACACAGTGCATGTAATCCAATGGAACCCCATTGACTAAATCTACAATTCCAGACAGCACTGATTTCCCTTTTATTCCATTTATACGTGTTCCCTTGACTTCAGCTTCTATGGCATTCTGCAAATTATTGTCATTTGTTCTTATAGGGTATTCAGTATCAGGCAGGTAATATCTAGATGCTGTATGCACTCCAGGATGTAAACATGATGGGTACCCATATTTTCCGTTAAATTGGTTCATGTTCAATATAGGGGCTTTAGCTACCATGTCAAATGAACCAAACAACGGCTGAAATTTTAAGTTTATTATTTCCTCTGTAGTATTCAAGTTAATCCCACGTTCTGACAGATACTTCAATGTATTTCTTAAGTGAGCAAAGAAGATAGTCATAGGGGGTTTTCTTTCAGCTACCCAAAGGGAAGAAACTACCAAATTATCTTTATTCCACCGAACTTTTGGGGGCAAATTTGACAGAGCAATTACAATGGGCCAAACAGTTATGTTAGAGGAGTTAAAAGGTGAAATACCATCAGTGCTGATTATTATACCAGGCTTGTGTGATTCACTGTTGCCATTCAAAGCATTCCACTTCACTAAAGAGGACCAGTTCCCTGAAAATAAACAAAAAATCTAATGTTAATAAATAATATACATCTTCAATCACTGAAAAAAATCTATGTAGTTTATCTATTGATCCGTGCAGAATTGTGAAACTACCTACTCACTAACTTTATTCGATAAAATCTTTTTTAGAATAGCTAAAACTTGTGAATGTGCAAGATCCTTAATTAAACACACACACAGACACACACACACGCACACACACACAGTACTTCATATGCAATAGCATGCTGTTTTTTAGGTTACATTGAATGGTTTCACACTTGGTCAGACTATCGAAGTATAGTTATACTGCCGGTTCATTGTGTGAACAGGAGTTTTTAGGCCATTTAGAAAAGCATTCCTCCCCCCCCCTCCCCCCCCCTCCCACCCCCTCATAATGTCTATGCCCTTCCTAAAAACAATATTATCCTATTATCCTTACACTTATTAATTTTTTTGTTTTGGTATTACAAATAGCTACTTTCTACAGCCTAGTATGTTTATAAAATAAAAATATTGCCTAATTATTAATTATCATCACTATTCCACTTACTCAGTAAAACTTTCTTAATCGCTCCACTGATATCAAAATGAATCAGTTTGCTAGGCTCTCTCTTCCGACATACAGTGTTGGCACAGAATTTTTGATTGACTTGTAATTCTGTATTGCAGTCGGCACAAAAGCTGTGTATTTCATTACATAGTGAGGCCTTGCAGAATAGTTTTTTGAATGCATAAACTGTTCGTGGTAAACAGTTATTTGGGGGACATAGCAACTGAAGTAGTTGAAGCAACATGTGTATCGTGGAAAAGGGAAGCCTACATGCACGTTTAAATTCCAGTATTGCACAGAAAGCACCACATAACGAAATTGTTGCATTAT